>MAAC01017917.1_pt1 | contig 25610 bp, 30 predicted proteins | sample 1115981 | NCBI WGS metagenome assembly MAAC01 (sample SAMN04961126, study PRJNA320927) | seawater metagenome | isolation source: sample BD02T64 sea water enriched with oil for 64 days | place: USA:Gulf of Mexico | collected 2013-07-27
GACTTACAGGATTACTTGAATGAATATTGTTACAGGTTCAATCGCAGTTTTATGAAAGAAGGAATCTTTGAAAACTTAATGATCAGAATGATTCAGGCAGAACCTTGTTTAATAAAAAATATTAATAACTAAGTGCCTAAATTGAAGCTTCTATTAGAGCTTTTCCGTCTTTACTAGTTGAGAGTTTTTGATAAGGTGTATGTAGAGTTACATTCTCTAAAGGTAAGCCCAAAACCTCTTCAAGCTCAACACAACGAACAATGAGTCTCTTCTTTTTTTTTAATTGTAATGGACAAGTCTTGTAGAACTCTATAGTCGAACAAGGTGTTTTCCTGAAAAAAGGAAATAGCGTCTGAAAGTTTATTGAAACTAGAAAGATCAACCAAATAGCGATCTACATTCTTGTCTTTATAGGAAAATGTACAATTAAATTGCTTTTCAATCAAAACAAAGGCTTCCTTAAGTGCTATAACCCTTGACGTATTCTGTGCGCTTGTAGAAAGGCAAAAAAGATAAAACAAAAAACCTATAAAATACTTTCTCCGGAGAATCACTAGTTCTTCATTTTAAGGGTCACGACAGTATCCTCGATTAGATAGGTTATACCTAATGGGATGGTAACCGACTTCAGAGCCGTTTCCAAATTATCGTGGGTAGAACTACCCGTAAAAATAGTGTTTTTAGGAATGTTTTTAAGATCAATTTTCACATTATATTGACGCTCAATTTCTTCGAAAACTTAAAAAACAGGAACACTTTTGAAAGCGCTCTTGTGCTCCATCCAAGACGGTTGAATATCGATGGTTAGGTCTTTGAAGATTTGATTGTCGAATGCTCTAAAGCTTTTCCCGGAAGGAATTTTATATATCTTGCTATTGTAACTTACCTGTACTAAGCCCACATAGCAAATAACTTCAAAAAATGTTGGACGACTTTTTACGTTGAATTCAGTACCCAAAACTTCAACTGTTCCTTGGTCTGTATGCACGGTAAAAGTTTTGCCCTTTGCAACTTTAAAGTATGCCTCCCCTTTTAAAGAAATATTGCGATTCGAATCCCAGTTTTTTCTTTGAACGAAAGGCTAGAACCTGCATTGAGAATAATATCAGATGTATCTGGAAGCTCAACTTCTGTTCTTAATCCATTCTCAGCATAATAAGTGGTTTCTGAAGTATTGAAGATGACAAAATATAGCCCGAACGCTATTATAAAAACAGCGGCAATCCTTAGGATCCAAATAGTAAATGACGCTATTGGTTTACCCTTAGATTCCGTTATTTTTTTTGTCAATTCGAGGTAATTCTTATCCCTGTCAAACTGAGGTGCCTTAAAGTGCTTGGCAGCTGCAGAAATCTTAAGATAAGAGCTATGCTCGTCCAACTTCTTAAACTCTGCTAGCTCCTCCTCCTTAAGGTTATTATCTAACCACTTTGTAATTAAACTATACTTTTTCATATCAACTACACTTATAAAACAACTTACCGTTAAAAAATCCTACCACATTTATTAATTAAATTTCATCGAGATCTTTTCGAAGCGATTCCAACGCTTTATATATTCGTTTTTCAACCGCTTTTCTGGAGAGCTGCAACATTTCTGCAATCTCTTTATGGCGTTTTCCTTCTACGCGGTTTAAAAGAAAGGCAACTCTTTGCCCTTCGGGCAGTTTTGCTAAGGCTCTCTCGTATTTTTGAAGATATTCACTTTCTTCTAGAATAAATTCTGGTGTTTCATTGGTATATTCCTTTGGTTTTTTTCGTTGAAACTTTAACACTACCTTCCGATGTTTGATATCGTTAAGAGTGCTGTTATTAATAATTGTGAACAGAAAACTTTTCGCTTTCTCTGGAGGAACGCTTTTACAATTATTCCAAAGTTTAATAAAAGCCTCCTGCACCTTATCTTCAGGGCTAAACTGTTCTCCATTTAAAGTTGGAATTAATGAAGCTGTAGGTGGAAACCATGATTACCCAAATCCTGGAGATTTATTATGTGCCTCATTAGCTGCATGCTTTGACAATACCATTAGGATGATTTCAAATAGAACAAGTTTTTCATTCAGGGAATTGTTACCTAATAGTGCCTTCCGAAGTATTATGTTTAAAGTTTTTTTAGCTAAAAAAGTTATGTGGTAGTTACGATAATTTTAGTTTCTTATTTAATTAAGTATTAATTTTCTTTAATCACATACGAAACAAACTAACTCAATTTCTATATCTAAATTAACATTAGGTAATTTAGCCATAGGTATTAAAGCACTAGATGGCTTAGCTCCTTTCATAAACTTACTTCTTTCTTTAAGAAAGATATCAAAAAATTCCCGATCATATCTTGTAGTGTATTGTTTGATCATAGTTATACACTCTGGCTTTGAACCTACTTCTTTAAGAATAGTTTCCAATCTTTCAAAAGTTATTCTCATTTGTTCTCCTAAATCTTTAGGAATTCCATTGCCACTTCCTGCATTAATACCTGACACATAAACCATTCTTGCATTTTCAGGAGCTATCGTTGCATAACTATAATTACTACTAGCAGTTAAACTCTTTGGATTTACATACGTTACTTTATTTAAGGTGTCTTGAGAAAGTGTAACTTTCTTGTTTTTTTGACACTGTTCTTCTTTTGATTTAAACTGACAACCAATTAAAAGAAATACAAAAGATAGCGTTAGAAAGAATTTTGTTTTCATTTTTCCAATAAAGATACATCATTTAATTAAAACCTTATAAAGTTGCTTTTTCTTATTTTTTTAACTCTTAAACAGAATATTTTGATTATTTATTGTAAGACACCTAATAATGTTAGGTTTTCTAATTGCGTTTTGGGCAACACCTATTATGACTGTTGGACATCTTGTTTTTGCAATAATGACGACCATAAATATTTTACTTGCTGTAAAATATTTAGAAGAAAAAGATCTTCAAAAAGCTATAGGGGGGAAATACGAAGATTACCAAAAAAAAGTACCCATGATTATCCCTTTTACAAAGGGGAAAAAATAAAATAAATATGATGATTAACTCCGTATTTATAATAAATGAAATCGTGAAGGTCTCTAGAAAGTTTTTCCTATAGCTTTGAAAAAACCTGTTTATCACATACATTTTTAAATAGGGGTTTACTCATTGATGCTTTTTAGTAAAGATAAAAATATGATTTCTGGTAGGAATTCTTGTAGGAATTTTTTATCTTTGATTGTTATATATGAAAAAAAGAAAATGAACCTCTTTACAAAACTTGTCTCGGCATTACTTTTATTAGTTGTAATTTGGTCCTGCCAAAAAGAGGAGTTTACTATTGTTGAAGATCAGGAACAAAAATCTTTTTTAGGCGATTCGCTACTTAAAGGCTTGCTGCAATCTGTTGCATCCCATGATGGGTCGTTTGATGATCTAATTGACGCGTCTTCTTGTTTCAGTATTGGCTTTCCGTATGAGATTGTAAAGGATGGTAGAAAGCATTTGATTTCTTCGATTAATGATTTAACCTGGATCACTGAAATGGATGTTGTAGAACCTGTGTTTCCAATGGACATTTCATTTGCAAACTATACAAAGACTGTAGTGATGAATACTGCCGATCTTCAAGAGTTGAAAAATGGATGTGCCAATGGACAATTTTTTGATGATAGAATTACTTGTGTTGATTTTATTTACCCTTTGAGTTTGGCCGTTTATAATACTGGAGATTCTTCTTTCGAAACTATTATATTAGACCACGATAAAACTACTTTTTTGACTATTCAAAATTTTGAAGAGAATACGCTAGCCAGTATTAATTATCCAATCGAGATAAAAATTAATGACGATGTGATTCTTACTGTTTCTTCAGATGAACAATTGAAAAGCCAAATTTTGAATTCAATTCCACTCTGCAACTAATCACCTCCTGTCGTTTTTCTGAAATATCCACTCGACCGAGGAGTAAAATGTTAAAGAAATACTAAAATCAAATTTACAGGGAGTAATTTCTAAGTTGTTATTTTATTTTAAATCACATTAAACAAACTTATGAAACCCCATTTTAGAATTTCAGTGATTGCTCTCCTCACTATTTTTGTCGTCTCTTGTGACAACGACAATAATGGCAATGTAATTACTCCATTTGACCCTACAATATCGGAATTTGTTACAGCGAATTCTGATTACTCTTTGTTATTAGCGGCTCTAGAGCGCACAAATTTGACAACTACGTTAAACGGTACCGATGATTTTACTGTTTTTGCACCGAACAATGCGGCCTTTGCAACCTTTCTAAACGATAATGGTTTTGCAAGCCTCGATGACGCTCCAGAGGATGTACTTAGAAATGTTCTATTGAATCATGTTGTAAGCGGAACAAATGCATCTCAGAACCTCACAACTGGTTATATTAATTCCTTGGCAGTTTATGGAACTACTTCGAATAATTTAAGTCTATATATGGACCTCAGTAGTGGTGTAGCAATTAATGGGGTTTCAAACGTAACAGCAGCAGATGTTGCTGTTTCAAATGGGGTGGTACATGCAGTTGATGCTGTTATAGGATTGCCTCCGGTTGTAACTTTTGCTTTGGCAGACCCAACATTTGACACCTTTGCCGCGGCCTTAACAAGAGCAGATCAACCTGACTTTGTAAGTGCCTTAGTTACTTCGCTTGGATCCACTCCAGCACCATTTACCGTGTTTGCACCTACTAATGATGCTTTTTCAGCTCTTTTAACCGAATTAAGTTTGGGAACCTTGACGATATAGATACGGCGACATTAACAGCAACCTTAAATACACATGTAATTGCGGGCGTTAATGTTCGTGTCGAAAACCACGTAGATGGGTCGCTCCAACGTTAGGAGATGCTGTTGTGATAGATGTAACAAACGCAACTGTCACAGATCAAAAAGGTAGAGTTAGTACAATAATAGCAACTAATGTTCAAGCCGCAAACGGCGTGATACATGCTATTGATAAAGTTTATTACCAATGTAATTTGTCTTTCAGAGTATATATTTATTGATAAAATTGTGAAACCGTCTTCTTATTGCGGTGGGGCGATTTTTTTATTGTATAACGAGAAAGCATTTTTTGAAACGGGTAAGCCTCTTAGGTTTATTCGAGAAAGCAAATTGAAACCAATTTTGTGGATACCTGCCTCAGAAGCGTGTCATAAATACGAAATATACCACAATTAAATTCCTGGCGGATTTAAATTTAACAAATTTACTATGTACAAAAATGTGTTCGTTTGAGTGTTTCATAAACTCGTTAAATTTTGAAATATTGAGTGGGATTAATTTCGAGCTGTCTCGGTAGTTGATCCAGATAACTTGGCCAATACATAAGCCGATATTGCCATTACAATATCACGGACCGCAACGTCCGCGTGATGCCAGGTGAAAAGTAGACTTAATGCTATAAGTAACAGCCAAGCAGATACAATTGTCGCGCCTAATTTGGTTTTGGTGAGTACTACTATCCCAGCCGCGATTTCTATAACGCCAACGATCATCATAAATGTTACACTGTCTATTGGAATAAGATCCGCTAAGCTTGGAGAAATGTACGTCTCCCAGTTGGTCAGGATGTTTGCAAACTTGTCCGCACCTGCGGCAATCGGTACCAATCCAAACGTATATTTTAGAATGGTTTGTAGTATGTTGATTTCTGAAGTGTTTGCTAAAGTTGTCATTGTTTAAATGTTTTGGTTATGCTCTTTTGATGCCCTAAAGCAGGTTCGGTTACAAAATTTGTAACTTTGATTAGAAGAATGCATCTAAAGGATAAATAAATATATGGAAGCATTATCAGTTGATAAGTTTACTGCTATTAAGATTTCTGATACCGAAGTGGTAAAACGCGTACTGAAAGGAGAGAAGGAGTTGTTCGAAATCTTAATCCGTAGAAACAACCAAACGCTATACAGGGTAATTAGAAGCTACCTTAACAGTGAAGATGATATTAAGGATATTATGCAGGATTCGTATATAAAAGCGTATCAAAAACTGGAACAATTTAATGAAATGGCTGCGTTTTCAACTTGGTTGATACGAATAGGTATAAATGAAGCACTTCAATTCCTTAGAAAAAGTAAAAGAGTGTCTAATAACTTCGGAAAAAAGGAGACTATTGATGCCGTTTTTCAACTTCCGGATACAAATCAAATGAACCCTGAAAAACAACTGATAAAAATAGAAACACGAGCTTTGGTAGAAAGAGCTATTGATCTATTGTCAGAAAAATATCGTGCTGTTTTTGTGTTACATGAAGTTGAAGGAATGACCAATCCCGAAATTGCCGCTTGCCTGGATTTAAGCGATGCAAATGTGAAAGTGCGTCTTCATCGGGCAAAAAAATACCTCAAAGAGGAACTCTATAAATTATCTTCCGATGCAACGGTCTTCGAATTCGGTAATCATAAATGTGATGCCGTAGTTCTTAATGTTATGGGCCGTATTTAAACAGTATTGAAGTAATTCTTTCTTGAAGAAACTTCTGTTCTTGTACAGATTGCGTTAGGTCTATCGCTTTTTTGTAGTGCGAAACTGCCTGGACGTTCTCTTTCATTCGCTCTTTAATGGCTCCAAGGCTTGCATGATACAAGTAATAATTTTTCAGCACCTCAATATTCTCTAGCTCTGTAATAGCATTTAGCGCCAATTTTGGACCATTTAATTCTAAGATAACAAGACATCTGTTTAAAGCGACAATGGGATCATTGGAAATTGACAACAACATATCATAATATGCTAATATGGCACCCCAATTGGTCTCTTCATAGGTTGGTGCATCACAATGTTGAAATGCAATTGCTGCTTCGATGTGATAATTAGAATAGGTAGAACCCAAACCAGCCCGATGTAAATACCATCTTCCAGCCTGAATAAGTTCCTTATTCCAGGTACTTCGATCTTGTTTTGATAACTGAACGAGTTCACCTTTAGATGATAAACGACTTTTGCTACGGGCCGTATGAAAGCACATCAACGCCATTAAAGCTTTAGCTTCGGAAGTGTTAGTTTTTTTATTACCAAGCAAAGAATTGCAAAGATGAAGTGCTTGAGATATTAAGTCTTCCCTAACCAGTTCTTTTGAATGTGTGGCACTATATCCTTCGTTAAAGAGCAAATAGATAGAATTGAGTACCGTATGTGTACGAGATTCAATTTCTTCATCTGAAGGGATGGTAGGCTTGATTTTATTTTTTCTGAAATACTCTTTTGTTCGGTAGAGGCGTTTGGAAATGGTCTCTTCTGAAGTGAGAAATGACCGAGCTACTTCCTTGGTGCTGAAACCACAAAGGGATTTTAGTATAAATGTAATCTGATTCTCTTCTGAAATTTTCGGATCACAACTGGCATACATCATTGCTAGGAAATCGTCTTGTATTTGGTTTTCTTCCCAATAGTTGTTCATCGTAGCGGTCAAGGTATACTCTGAAGTAAGTAATTGTTTTGCAGGATCTGAAAAATCTATCGCTTGATTGTGTTTATTCTTTCTAATAACATCTATGGCTTTGTTTCTAGCTGTGCGGTAAAGCCAAGCTCTTGGATTGTCAGGAATACCACGGAACTTCCAAGTCTCAAGGGCACTTACCAAGGCATCTTGAACAACATCTTCGGCCATTTCAAAGTTTTCGGTTCCAAAGATTTTTACCAAAACCGAAACCATCTTCCCAGACTCATGTCTAAAAAGATGGTTCAAAGTTTGATCGATGTCTTTGGATTCCTTCAAGAAAAATTACATTTTTGCAATCTCTCTTACTTCAATTGAACAGTCACGTTCAAAACCCGGGCAGCCACCGGCCAAAGATGCCGCTTCATCCAAACTATTCGCGTTTACAAGCAAATATCCCCCAACTAGTTCTTTACCTTCGGCTAAAGGACGATCAGTAACTTTAGTTCCCCTTTCGGTAAGTGTTTTGGCTTCATTGTGAAGTGGTTCACCGGCCACTAATTTTCCTTCTTGGGCGAGGCCTCCCATCCAAACTTCCCAATCTTTCATATGGGCCTGCATTTCTTCAGGTGATTTGGTAGACATATCTTCTCCACCTCTAATAATAAATAAATACTGATTCATTGTTTTTGATTTTAAAATGTTATTAATATTTCATTGCTTCCTTGGTTAGGTATTTTTTTAACAGCCCCATCTGTCCAATATCATAACTTTCATGTTGCGCAAGGAATGCCAATGTTCCTCCGAAGGAAAAATCACCAATTGAACTCTTTAGTGGACAATCTGCGGCCAAATGTTCTTCTGTAACAGATTCCAACGCATCCTCTAAAAGCTTGGTCGCTTTTTTCCATTCCTGTTTAATTTCCAACAAAGTGGGGTATGAATGGCTTTGATCAAACGGTTTGAAGTTTTCGAATCTACCATCATATGGGTTCCTTGTAGGTTTTCCTAGCATAGCAAGCATATTGAATCGGCCCCAACAAGTATGTTGCAATCCAATTAAGAGGGTTGTTGTGATCACTTATTCTATCTTGTGCCATCTCTTCAGTCACGCCTTCTAATGCGTTTATAAAAAGGCGACTGTTCATATTTAATATAAGAGCTGAATGTTCTAATGATTTTTTCATTATTTTAAATTTAATTTTGTTTGATGTCTTTATGACGGATTATGATTAAATTTTTGGACACTCAAATGAAATTATTTATAATTTTTACTTCCGAACGCGTTTCCTTCTCCAGTTTGACATAATTGGCGGAGACTTTCTAAATAACGTCCCCAAGAGAAGGAACAGCCCGCATAGAAGTCATTTTGCTCTTCCCAACCATTGTGAGAAAAACGGACTCTAGTTTTATTGTCGTTTTCATCTAGAGAAAAGATAAAAGTATGTCCTTCCCATCCGTGTTCGCTACCCATGCATTCCCAAACGATTTTCTCATTAGGAACAAATTCAATAATCTTCATTTTAGGTCCTTTAAATGTTCCAAAGTCAAACTGAATTGAGCCTCCTAAAACAGTAGTTCCTTCGGTTTGAATAGTCCACCGGCTAGATAGTCCTTCAATGGTAGAAAGTGCTTTAAAAACATCTTGTTTTGTGGAACCAATGTGAAATAAATGTTTAATAGAATAACTCATAATAATACGTTTATACGTCTAAGACGTATTCTTCTTAAAAATTTGGACATTTAAGCGAAATTATTTTTCATTAACTCTCTGGCCATATAATTTGATAGAAACAAAAAGTGCTACTTTGAGGCAGCAATGGCTCTTTCTGCCCATTCTTTTAGCAAAGAAGAATCTAATAACATTTCTCCGGGGATAGAATAATATGGCATTCTGCTATGTTTGTGGGACCATTTGTCTTCAAAATCTAGCCGGTTTTCATCGTTTGTTTTCAAAAAATAGTTCCTTTAGAATCGACCATGCCAAACATTTTCCCATTGTGAAAGGTCCCATATCCTCCAAACATTCTTTTGTTAGGTATTCCATTAATTTCGTGAAGTTTTTCCAATAATTTATTTGTTTCCAATTGTGAGTCATTCGTCTGCTTGTCTCCTTTGATTCCCATGATTTCATCGATTTGTCACTAAGGTACTAATTTAACAACAACGCTGCTTAGAAAAATAGCCCTACCTTTGGCGCTCACAAGGAAATAATACTTTAGAAGACCTACTCTTGGAGATTGTTATTTCAGAAAAAAAGCATATGTCATTTAAATCTTTAGGGCTATCTGATGCCCTGCTGAAGGCAATCAGTAAAAAAGGATATACTATTCCATCCCCAATTCAACAAAAAGCTATTCCAAAAGTATTAGAACGAAAAGACGTTTTGGCATCTGCGCAAACCGGAACTGGTAAAACGGCTGGTTTTGCCTTACCGATTTTGCAAATTTTGTCCTCATCTCGGCCATTGCGCCAGCGCCCTGTAAGATGTTTAGTATTAACACCTACACGAGAGTTGGCAGCACAAGTTTTACAAGATTTTAAGGAATATGGAGAGTTTACTGATCTTCGTTCAACGGTTGTGTTTGGAGGAGTAGGGGCGAACCCGCAGATACGAACACTTCGACAGGGGGTGGATATTTTAGTTGCGACACCAGGACGATTGTTAGATTTACATAGTCAGAAAGCTCTTTCATTGTCAAAAATTGAGGTGTTGGTTCTAGATGAAGCAGATCGTATGCTAGACATGGGTTTTTTACGAGATATTAAAAAGATACTTGCCTTGATGCCTTCTAGAAGGCAAAACTTATTGTTTTCCGCAACTTTCTCAAAAGAGATAAAACAATTGGCGAATGGATTTTTGCATCACCCAATAATGGTTGAAGCCACACCCGAAAATACCACCGCAGAAAAGGTAGATCAATTGGTTTATAAAACTAACAAAGGGAAAAAAACTGAACTTGTTATAAAGCTCATTTCTGAGGGAGACTGGCAGCAGGTTCTAATATTTACACGAACCAAACACGGTGCGAATCGCTTAAGTGAAAGGCTAGGTAAAAGTGGAATTTCTTCAGCTGCTATTCATGGTAATAAGAGCCAAGGTGCAAGAACGAAGGCTCTTTCGGGCTTTAAAAGTGGAAAAGTTAGGGTCTTAGTGGCAACAGATATTGCTGCGCGTGGTTTAGATATTCCTTTGCTACCACATGTAATTAACTATGAGCTTCCCAATATCCCCGAAGACTATGTGCATCGTATTGGTAGAACTGGTAGAGCGGGGGCCAGCGGACAGGCCATTTCTATAGTAAGTGTTGATGAAGATGAGTATGTTCAAGGTATAGAAAAATTGCTCGGAGAACCTTTGCAAAGTGAGACAATAGACGGCTTTGAACCTACCGAATCTTTAAAAGAAATACTCGATAAGAAAGCAGAGAACAAAGCTCAGAATCAAAGAGGTCGAAAAAAAGATCGCTCAAAAAACAACCCCAAAAATTCCAGTGGTTTTAAGAGGAGGGGTAGGCGATAAAACTTACTCGTTTTCTTTCGGACTATATGATAAATCCGCACGCATATAGCCATTTAGGGTTTCTACTTTGATAATAGACTTGAGCAATTCATCGTAAATTGGCGTTCTGGCATCTCCTAATAGCTCCTTATTTTCTTTTCTAATTCGTTCGTAATCTTCTGCACTGCGCGCTGAGATTGCCACAAGAATAAATTGTCCTGCTGCTCCGAAACCGCTTCGGTAAACCCTATAGTGCTCGTTAGAACCTTTTTGGGCATACAATGCTTTAAATTCCTTTGCGAGCTTTAACACCTTCGGGAAATTTTGAGGTGTGGTATACCAAAATTCCAGTTTCCTAAATTCCATTCCTGGTTGAACTATATCGACACCGTTCGGCATATACGAAAGTTCTTTGTCCAGATGAATGATATAATCAATATGGGTGTCATAACAGTTGTCAAAATTGTCAAACAATTCATTAAATTCTTCAGAACCCATTTTCTCTTGTAAATGAGAGAATCGACTGTTATCCAAATCTGCCATATTCTTGATAGGAGTAAGAGAGAAATAGCGAAGATCGTCAGTAGATACTGTTATCCAATTTGCTTTCTTAATATTATAGGTTTCACAATTCTTAGCAAGGGTGGTACAGTATTCCTCGTAATCTGCAACTTTTGACGGATATACAGGATCTTCATGAACCCAATATGCTTGAGATTCACTTTCCTGTGCTTGTTGGGAAAAAGGGCATAGCAATAAAATACCCATAATAAGTAAGGCGATGTGTTGTGTTTTCATGTTGACAGGTGTTATGTTAATTTAATCAAAAATGGAGTTGGAGATAAGGATGTCTATTATAAGCCAAAGCGTGTTCTTGAAATTTTCAAGAATCATATTGTAATAAATTGTGCCCTCGTTGAGACTTTAATAAATACGCTAACCATCAACTTTTAGGTTGCATTTGTATATATGTTGTTGTTAAAGTTCATTGAACTTCTTACTAAAGATACGCAAAGTTTTGAGGATAAGGAAGGTTGAATGTCGATTTAATTAAAAATAAAGGTGATAAAACTGAAACTTCCTAAGAGGTGTGATGGATAAACCCGATATAAATTTTGATTTTTATTATCAAAATATTTTATGATAAATATCCACCATTTCTTAATACAATCTTTCTTTGAAACTCACACTTCAATTAGTACCTTTGCCATTGGACTTCGAAAGCCTAGTTTGAGAAGTTTATGTATAAAATGTATTAAGACTATGTTCGATAATTTAAGTGATAAATTAGATAAAGCGTTACACGTCCTCAAGGGACATGGAAGTATCACAGAAGTAAATGTGGCCGAGACTTTAAAGGAAGTTCGTCGAGCCTTACTTGATGCCGATGTTAATTTTAAGATAGCGAAGGAGTTTACTAATAGAGTGAGGGAGAAAGCCTTAGGGCAGGATGTATTAACTACGTTACAGCCGGGGCAATTGATGGTGAAGTTGGTTAAAGACGAGCTTACCGAGTTAATGGGTGGAGATGTTGCTGGAATTAATTTACAAGGTACTCCGTCTATAATTTTAATGTCTGGACTGCAAGGAAGTGGTAAAACAACTTTTTCTGGGAAGCTTGCGAACTTCTTAAAGACTAAAAAAGCGAAGAAACCTTTATTGGTGGCTTGTGATGTTTATCGTCCTGCTGCGATTAATCAATTGCATGTGGTTGGTGATCAAATAGGCGTAGAGGTTTTTAGTGAACCTGAAAATAAGAACCCGGTTTCTATTGCTCAAAATGCAATTGCTCATGCAAAGCAAAATGATCATAATGTTGTCATAATTGATACAGCAGGTCGTTTAGCCGTGGATGAGGCCATGATGACGGAGATAGAAAACGTTCATAAAGCAGTTCAACCCCAAGAAACACTTTTTGTTGTAGACTCAATGACAGGGCAAGATGCTGTTAATACAGCGAAAGCTTTCAACGATCGACTTAATTTTGACGGAGTAATTCTCACCAAGCTTGATGGGGATACACGTGGTGGGGCGGCGATCTCAATTAAGAGCGTGGTAAACAAACCAATTAAATTTATTGGTACAGGAGAGAAGATGGACGCTATTGATGTGTTCTATCCATCACGAATGGCAGATCGTATTCTTGGGATGGGAGACGTTGTTTCTCTTGTTGAGAGAGCCCAGGAGCAGTTTGACGAGGAAGAAGCGCGTAAGATTCAGAAGAGAATTGCAAAAAATCAATTCGGATTCGACGATTTCTTGAAGCAGATTCAGCAGGTAAAGAAAATGGGAAGCATGAAGGATTTGGTAGGTATGATTCCTGGTGCTGGAAAAGCATTAAAAGATGTAGATATTGATGATGATGCCTTTAAAGGAATTGAAGCTATTATTCATTCGATGACACCTAGTGAACGTAGCGTTCCTGCAAGTATTAACTCAAGTCGTAAAAAAAGAATTGCCAGAGGTAGTGGTACATCGGTGCAACAAGTAAATCAGTTGATGAAGCAATTCGATCAAATGAGTAAGATGATGAAAATGATGCAAGGAGGAGGGGGCCGTAAGATGATGCAAGCAATGAATAAAATGCGATAAATTTCACATAACCAGACCCTATTAAACACTTCATACTATGACGCTACTTGACGGAAAGAAAGTTTCAAATGACATTAAAGATGAAATTGCCGTTGATGTAGAACGAATAAAATCTCGAGGAGAAAGGGTACCGCACCTTGCGGCAGTTCTTGTGGGCGAAGATGGAGCAAGTTTGACCTATGTTGGGAGTAAGGTAAAAGCTTGTGAGCGTGTTGGGTTTGATTCTACACTAGTCAAGTTACCCGATACTACGACTGAAGAAGAATTGCTTGAGAAAATAAAAGAACTGAATGAGAATTCATTGATTGATGGTTTTATCGTTCAGTTACCCTTACCTAAACATATCAATGAAGATAGAGTACTTGTTGCTGTTGATCCAAGCAAGGATGTAGACGGTTTTCATCCTGAGAACTTTGGTAGAATGGCGTTAGAAATGGAATCTTTTATTCCCGCTACGCCCTCCGGAATTTTACAGCTCTTGGAACGTAATAATGTTGAAACAAAAGGAAAGCATACTGTTGTTATAGGAAGGAGCCATATTGTTGGGCGTCCTATGAGTATCTTGATGAGTCAGAAGGGCGAGGCCGGTAATAGTACAGTAACACTTGCACATAGCCATACCAAAAACCTTTCGGATTTTACAAAAAAAGCAGATATCATTATCGTGGCGTTAGGAGTGCCAGAATTTTTAACCCAAGACATGGTTAAAGAGGGAGTTGTGGTCATCGATGTTGGAATTAGTCGTGTAGCCGATGCAAGCAAACCGAGAGGTTATGCCATAAAAGGCGATGTCGATTTTGAAAATGTTAGTAAAAAAGCTTCCTTTATAACACCAGTCCCAGGAGGAGTGGGGCCAATGACAATTGCCATGCTGCTTAAAAATACGTTGATTGCAAGAGAACGACGCAAATTGAAATAAGCGTTACATTGTTTAAACCACTGCTTCATTGTTACCATATTCGGCTCTGTAGATTCGGAGTATGATTATAAATAAACTAATAAGAAGTGGACCAAAAATAAGTCCTATAAAGCCGAAGAGAGGCACACCTACGATAACCCCGATAAGTGTAATTAAGGGATGGACGTTGTCCAATTTCTGAAGTACGTATAAACGGATTATATTATCTGTTGATCCTACCACAACCAACCCGTAAATAAGGATTCCCCAAGCTTGAAAATTATTTCCGGTGGATAGCGAAAGTATAAAAACCGGAAGAATACCGATGAGGGTTCCCACAAAAGGAATCATCGATCCAATGGTTACAATTACAAACCAGAAAAATGGATCTTCAACCCCAAAAATCCAAAACCCTATTAGCGCTATTATACCTTGAGCTATTGCAACCAGAGGTATGCCAAGGGCATTAGAGCGCACCATTGCTTTAATCTCATTACCTATAATTTTTATGTTCTTTTTTCTGAAAGGAACAACATCTATGAGAGATTTGGTCACGGTTCGCTTGGCGGTAAACATGTAGTATAACATAAAGTACATGATACCAATGGCGATAACAATTCCGAACGTACTACCAGCAATATTCTGAAGACTTTCAGACAGCCAAGTAGAAACAGCTGACACGTCAATTTGTGAGCTAAGGTCATACCCTAAGCGATTCTCCCAATTGCCTAACTGCAGCTTAAACGCGTCAACAACCCGTTCTGAATTATTTACTGCATTTCCTATTTTATTAGTAAGCATAAAGATTATTCCAGTAACAGGAAGAAGTATCCCAACAAAGGAAAGTAGCATTAAAAAGGCCGCAGCTAAACTAGGGCGCCAACCTTTGCGAACCAAAACGATCATCCACCTTCTCATCAATACATAAATGGTTATTGCTCCTAAAACTCCAGATAAATAAGGTAGCATCTCTCTAAAGATAAGACCACCCATTAGAATGATAAGAAGCAGAACGAATATTTGTTGAATTATTTTTAAACTAATATGTGGCATATGATTATTTAGTAAAAAGTTGATCGATATTTTTAAATGCTTTGAATTCTAAAGCGTTCCCAGAAGGATCCTTGAAAAACATAGTGGCTTGTTCTCCTACTAAACCTTCAAACCTAATATAGGGCTCAATAATAAAGGAGGTGTTACGTTTTCTCAGTTTTTCTGAAAGTTTCCAAAATGAATCTATATCTAAAATCACCCCAAAATGGGGAATTGGGACATCTTTTCCATCTATGGAGTTGGATACTTCTTCCAAAATATATTCCTTATAATGAAGTACAAGTTGATGTCCAAAGAAATTAAAATCTACCCAATGATCGCTGCTCCTACCTTCCTCGTAACCTAAGGTATCGCGGTAAAAAGTTTTGCAGACTTCCAGATTATCAACTGGAATAGCCAAATGGAAGGGACGAAGGTCACTGTTCATAGTCAATCATTTTCAGTTCCGATGAGATAATTAATACTGACAGTTGCGAGTTCATTGTTTGGGAATTTGGAGAAATGTTTATCCACGGTTTTTAACCCAATTTGTTGAATCACTTTTCGAAATACCTCTAGTTCTAAGATATACTGGTCTGAAAATCCGTGAGTAGCATCATAGGCTGTTGTGGCCGTTTTTCCAATATTTTGAGCTGCAACTTCCGTATCGATCGTGTGCAATTCTATTAAGAGCAAACCAAATTTCTTGATATATGGCTCCCACTTTTCAAAATGTTCTTTTAGGTTTCCTTCCACCTCTGAATTTGAAAGTCGGTTACCACAGCTTGCAAAAGCTCCGGTGGAGGTGCTTATTGCTAAATTTTTCTCCTTAAGGGGTGTCCACGGTCTATTGTGGTCTAGAAAAGTACGGACGTTTAATAAATCGCATAGTTCAATATTATAACTTTCTTGAATGTCTTCTTCAAGTTGCTTTGGGTCTCCAATGTCACCCCAGATCACCTTGGCCCAAATATCTGCCTTCACTAAGTTTGCACGTGTTACTTTTAACGCAGCCTTATTATAATCAACACCAACCAGAAATAGTGGGTATTGTTCTAAAAGTGTTCCTCGTTTAGTGCGCTGTTCAATAACTTCAAAAAGGTGAATTAGAAAAGCACCATTTCCACAGCCCATATCCAAAATGCCCTTAGGTTGTTCTTCAATTGGTCTATTGAAAAGCTCGATCACTACTTCGTCTATCTTCTTAAAATAGGCAGAATGCGCGCCACCACTTCCCCAGACGTTCATTTCGCGATCCACATGAATTTCATGGGCGTTAGGAATAGAACTTCGGAAGATATTGGGATTACCGAAAATTAATTCATCCACACGTCTAAAGGTGGGGATATAGGAAACTGTCACTCCATAAGCCGAAGAACGCCGTGCAAAGAATAACCCCTTATTGGTAAAACGATAATGATCATTCTTTTTGCTAAACCATCCTAGAAATGTAAAAAAGTCCAAGATTTTGCTAAAACTAATTGGGTCTTCATGAAACTCGTCTGCACTAAAAGATGCTTCCATAAAGTACTTGTGAAACATTCCGTCCATCCCTAAGAAAACAGTTATGGGACCAACAAGTACTCCTTCAATATGTCTGCTTATTTGAGATTCAATCTCTAGTGTAACAATATCTTCGGAAGTTGCCGCATATTCGTTGTTTTTATATTTGTTCAGAATTTTATTAAGAATAGAGAATTGTTCCATCTCGAAATGACGTGGGTGAAACTCTTCCGAAACTTTCATAAAATCGACCACATCTTTATATCGATTTGCAAGGTCAAATGCGATAGCACTTTTTTCATTTTTTGAAATCTTGATAGTGTCCGCGGCCGCATCAACTTCATAGTTCAACCATCCCTGAGATGCTAACATTCGTAACCCAACGTTGAGGTAGCCTTCGTTTGCAGAAAACGTTTCGGAAATGACAGTGAGGTTATTTGGATTTTCTTTCAGGATAAAATCAAGCACACCTTTCTTTTTTAAGGCGTATGCTACAGGAGCTACGGCAATTCCGTCAAGGTGCCTAAATAGTTCGTCTCGATAAGTGTTTTTTTCTGCGCTAGTGAGCATTGTTTATTTTGAGAAAAAAGGTACTACTATTCTTCATATAAAAAAAGCCTTCTGAGGTGAAGGCTTTTCAATTTGCTATAAAATGGTTTTTAATTCATTTTTCTTTTCCGGCAATGAATTTTCCAGGTGGGATAAGTAAGCGTTTTGGTAACATTTATCCATTCACCCGCCCAATCAAAACCTTCAGCAGTAATGTTTCTGAAAGTAATTCGGTAAAAACCATCCATTCCGTTTGGCGCTTTCTGCTTTTGATAAAGAACGATATTTTTTCCTTCTTTGCTTCCCGCCCAAGTGGAAAGCTTTGTGCTAGGTTTTCTACTCGAATATCAATGCACATACCATTTACTGCTATCTGTAACAAATTGTCGAATGCTCCCCGAATGACCACCATCTTCTTTAATAGTCTCATCTTGAACTGCCGTTCCGTTCATGATATATTTAAATGTCCAAGTCATTTTTTGTGAATTCGCCCAAGATTTGTCAGCTTTTCTTATGCTTGAGTCACAATCGCAGATTCCAATAAAAGGATCGTATTCTCCAATTTGATAGGGTGCTTTTGGATTTAATTGGCCAAAAGGATGGGTACGTTACTTCATAATTTTCTTGTGCATTTGATACGGACGTCCATATTAGGATTATAACAATACTTATTAATTTAATCATTGTAAAAAAGTATTTAATAATTATTTAAATGCTACTACAATTTTTTGAGTCGTTTTTAAGCCTTTATCATTGCGAGCAACGAGCAGATAGATTCCTTCTCCTAGGTTGGAGGTGTTCCATGTGATGGTGCTTTTTACATCAATGGAATTGATCAACTTTCCAGAAATATCAAATACCTCAATTATTCTATAGTTTTTTTAAATTTCTGAACTTAGGTTAAAGTTGTTGCCAATAGTAGGGGTGACAAATATTGTATTTTGTTCATTCTCCGAAATGCCTAAGGTAACATCTATTGCCTTGATGAAGTTTGGGCCAGCCAAGGTGCCTCCATTATCCCATTGACCAATAAGAGTACCATTAGCTTCATATTCAACTATTTTGTTATCGCCCCTGTCAGAGATCAACAAGTTACCATTGGGTAGGTAGGTATGTCCTTCTGGATTTACAAGCCCGGTAATAAAGTCCTCAATATAGTCTCCAGCATTGCTGTATCGTAATACTTTCCCTTCGGTGTAATCTTGTACCAGCATATCGCCATTGTTATCCCACCAAAGAGAAGCTGGACTTGAAGTATAGCCGAGTCTATAAAAGTTTCAAGAAAAGCACCGTTTGTATCGTATTTGCGAACCGTACCAGATCCAGGAGTTATTCCGAAGAGAGAAATATGGAGATTTCCTTGATTATCCCATACCAAACCAAGGCCTTGTGGCGCAGAAGGGGTAAAGGCTCCTAAGTAATTTCCTTCCAAATCAAAGTAGACAATTTTTGAAGTTTCGGCTGTTGTTCCCCATTGTGTGACGTATATCCTGTCGTCAGGGCCGATGGCCATTTTGGAAGGTCTAGTTAAATCAAAGTTGCTGTCACTCCAGTCGCCTAGATATTCGCCAGTTTCAGTGTCAAATTTTTTGATTTGCGGATTGTTCATTCCAGTTACTAATAAGAAATCATTTGGATGAAGGATGATATCTTGTGGGTTGCTAAGTCCTCCGGCGTCTTTTTCAATGAATTCTTCAATATAAGTTCCATCTTCTTGATAGGTGTTTACCGCGTTAAGAACCCGATTACTTGCATAATACCGAATTTGCGATAGCGCGTTAGCGGTAATAATGAAGGTGCATAGTACTAAAAGTATTTTTAAATTTTTCATAGCTTCAATTATTATAAGTTATTATACTTCAAAGCAATGAAGATATTTTGGTAGATGTAAGTAAAATGCAGAGAGCTTAGAACGCTTTGCAATGAGGGACAAAAGGGTAAGGTAAACTTTTATAATATTGTGGTGAGCGAAGTTTTTTTTGCAGTAAATGAGAACTTCTTATTAGGCAATATAATCTTTGACAGATTTTAAATTACTCTTGGATACGGCAATTTCTAATTCGTTATAAAGTACCAGTAAAGGAGAACGGTTAGTGTTTAATTATTTCACCATTGTCATATTTACAATTGTTTTTCTATGTACTCTAAGAAAAGGAAGTGATAGTTTATTCTCAAGTGCCTTCAAATTGCTCCGCATAGTATAAGATTTTCCATTTTCCAAATGCAATTTCACGCAGTAGTCATCGGCTTCAATCCATTGAATTTCTTCTACCGGAATAATTCTACGTTTGTTGCCAATCTTAACATTTAAAATGGTGGTTTTATCGTTGATTTCAGACTTCAACTCGTTATAGAGCTTTAGGTTACTATCCTTTAATTCTGAAAGTTCTTGAACTTGAAACGGCAATTCTTCAGAAACAAAATAGAAATGCAAAATGATGGCTATCGCAATGTACCCCAAAATATAAATAGGGCCTTTTGAAAAATATAAAATGGAATATAATCCTGTACCAACAAGTGCCAAGAGAAAAAGTCTCCGTTCTCGACCATTTGTATTGTAGAAATGATAACAATATTAATCGAAACCAAGAGGAAAATAAAGAGGATGTATTTCAAAAAGTGACTAAGGCCAAACCTCTTGATGATGGTCTTTTTCTTTGCATAATAAAAAAGGAAAAAGCCTAAAATCATCCAAATTATCCATCGATAAGATTGATTTTTTAGAATCGCATGGAAAGTCACATCTCTACCAAGATCAAGTTTTCTGATATAATACAATTGCTGAAAAGTTTCAAACGTAATAGCAAGGAATAGTATCACAATGACAATTGTGATGCATCTTTTAGATTTAATAATGTTTATTCTTTGATGCTTTCCCAGCCAACCATAAAATATTTAAAGCTGGCATCATTTGGTATTTGACTAGCTTCTATTTTTACACCTGGGTTGTAACGTAAATTCTCAGGCAGTTCTTTTTTATCTATTGTAAGAAAGACATCACTTCCCTCCAAGAAAATAACAACAGCACTAATTGTTGTTTCAATATTGGCAATAGTATAATTCGCCTTTACATCTTTAAAGGTGCTTCCCTTATGGAGTCCTTTTTTGGTTTTATAACGATTGTCAAAGATTTGAACATTGGTAATTACAGCATTGGGATCACTTTCATCCTCTGGTGAGAGCAATAATAATTTAGCCCCTCCTTTTTCATAGATTTCAACTTCTCCTTGCGTTCCTATCGCGTCTTTAATAGGGTTTAACTTAACAATTGAATCATTGGCGAATAGTGAATCCACTTGCTTCATTTGAATTTCTTTAGTTAAATCTCCAATTACACCTTGCTGAATTAGGAATGGATCGGTTTTCTTTTCGCATTGCACAAAAAATAGGGCCGTAAAGGCACCAATAAATATAGTTTTTTTCATTTGTTGTAATTATTCTTTTAATTCTAACGCAGCATTTTACCAAGAATTCCCAATACGCTGCGTATAACGGTTGGGCTTGTTAGTGTTCTAATAATAGTACTTCGAGTTGATCTGCTACTCCGGCGTCTTGAAGAACTTCGAGAAGAGCGATTGGCTGCTTCTTTTTCCTTTTTTGCTTTTGCCTTTACTTCTTCTTTTTCGGCAATTTCAATCTTTTTGTTTAACAATTCATAAGCGCTTTCACGATCGATTAGCTCATTGTATTTCTTATTTAATTTTGAATCATTGATAAGCTCCTTAAGCTCGCTTGGCTCTAAAACGTCCATACGGCTCATAGGTGCACGGAGCATTGTAGCTGCTAAAGGTGTTGGAATTCCTTTTTCGTTTAGAGCAGAGACCAATGCCTCGCCAATCCCTAAAGAGGTAAGTACTTCATCTGTTTTATAATATTCCGAAATAGGGTAATTTTCTGAAGTAAGCTTTATCGCTTTTCTGTCTTTGGCTGTAAATGCTCTTAAGGCATGTTGTATTTTTAACCCCAATTGACTTAAAACTCCATCTGGCACATCAGTAGGATTTTGTGTCACGAAATACAGTCCGACACCTTTTGATCGAATCAATTTTACAATACTTTCAATCTGATTAAGGAGTGCTTTACTAGCCTCCTTAAAAATAAGGTGAGCCTCATCAATAAAAATAACGAGTTCGGGTCTTCCGCTATCTCCTTGCTCTGGGAAGGTTGAATAGATTTCCGCCAATAGGCTAAGCATAAAGGTGGAAAACATTTTTGGACGGTCTTGGATATCTGTAAGGCGGATGATGTTAATATATCCCATTCCATTTTCGTCTACTCTTTGTAAGTCTTCCGTTTCAAAAGATTTTTCACCAAAAAATAGATCGGCACCTTGCTGCTCCAGTTCAACTATCTTTCGCAGAATAGCCCCTGTAGACGCAGTAGAAATTCTTCCGTAGTCTTTCGCTAGCTCTTCTTTTCCTTCGTCTGTGGCATATTGAAGAATCTTCTTAAAATCTTTAAGATCCAGCAATGGTAACTTATTGTCGTCACAATACTTAAAGATTACCGAGACGATACCAGATTGGGTTTCCGTAAGATCCATAATTCTAGATAGCAAAACAGGACCAAATTCACTAACGGTTGCTCGCATGCGCACTCCGTCTTGTTCGGAAATAGAAAGTACTTCAACTGGAAATTTTTTGGCGGTAAAAGGAAAGCCAATTTTTTCATGACGTTCGTCAATCTTTGGGTGTCCTGGGCTTGGCTGAGCAATTCCACTTAAATCACCCTTCATATCCATTAATAATACCGGGATACCTTTTTCTGAAAGGTTTTCGGCCAATACCTGTAGTGTTTTTGTCTTCCCAGTTCCTGTCGCTCCTGCAATCAATCCATGACGGTTTAGCGTTTTTAGCGGAATTTTAACCAAGGCATTGGTAAGTGTTTCTCCTTCGAGCATTGCTGCACCTAAAGTGATTGAATCTCCTTTAGACGTATAGCCTTTTGTAATATGATCGAAAAAAGCGTCTTTATCTGCCATCAGTATAATTTTGGATAAAAGTAGCAATTGTAGACTAGCTTCTGAAATATATACGGCTGAAATATTTCAAAATGTAGTGTACTTAATTCATTTTTTCAATCGAAAAATCTGAAGATCCTGGGGAACGCATGATAGCAGTATTACCTGAAGCTGCTCTAATAATTCGGATGCGAACAACATCATTAGCATTAAGCTCAAGAACTTCATTCAAGTGAAGCGAGCTTTCTTCATGACCCTCAAGTACTCGTAAATAACCTGTAGTTGCATATGCCCCAACTTGACTACTGTTACTGTAATATACATCTCAGGCGCCTTTCTTATCAAAGTAGAACTGCTGAGCAATGAGACGTTCACATTAATTTTATAACGCCCAGCCTCTGCCACCTGAATTGAGTTTCCTGTTGCCTCGAAAAGGGTAGTATTGTCATTCCAAACTTCTGTTCCATAAATTGGTAAATTAGTCCCAGCGAAAGCGTTCATATTGGTAGTAACATCCGTATTCGAATATTTTGCAGATTGAGATATATTAGAGCTTACCGTACTCTTCACCTCGACAGTAACCCAATTCGGGATTATAGAACCACTCGTGTTATATTCTATTGTATTGCTGTCTGTATTATAAATCAGTAAGCCTGAAGCCGGACCGCTAATACCATTTCTATCCGAAGTTGTCATTCTTGGGAATCTAATTCCTGAAACTGAAGAACTACTTTCTAATGCGGCGGATATGTCTACGGGTTCTGTATTAATCCCTATTTGCGCTTCTATTGAAATAGAAAAAAGAAGGATGAAAAAGATAGAATATAAGGCTTTCTTCATTATAAAATCTTTTCAATATAAATATTCGACGTCCCAGTGGATCGAAGTAAAATTTCTTGGTTATTTCCAGACCTAACGATATTTACTGGTTAATACTTGACCTGTGGTTATTTCCAGAACTTCTCTTAGGTGTAACGAGGATTCTTCGTGACCGTTATTGCTTCTTATATATCCCGTTGATCCGTAAGCTCCTACCCCAGTTCTGTCTATTGCAATTCTTATTTCAGGAGCATTTCTATCTGAGGCCGTTGAATTGATAAATGATACATTAATTATAACTTCATACCGTCCAGTATCGGTTATAAGAACTTGATCTCCGCTTACTGCAAATAGAGTTACGTCATCATTCCATTCAGAAGTTCCAAAAATAGGTAGAGAAATCGCTGCGTTGGGATTCACGTCGGTTGTGATATCCGTATTAGAGTATTTCATTGAAGTTCCAGGGGTTGCTACCGAAACAGCGGTTAAACTTAAAGCTTGCCAAACTGGAGTAACTGAATTATTTGAATTAAACTGAATTTCATCTGAATCAGTATTATAAACCATAAGACCGTTAGCAGGGTCAACAATTGCATCGCGTTGTAGGGATGTCATTCTTGGGGTTAAAACACCTCTATCTGTAGATACGATGTCTAATACTGAGGAGTTGTCTGGAGAAGTGGTGCCTACTCCAACTTGGGCGCAAATGGAAGATGAGCCTATGAGAAAGGCTACGAAAATGTGAAATAATTTCATAGTAATTTTCTTACAAAGCTAGAAGGTTGAAGTCATTAAAACCAGATTTACAAGTGTTTTCTATTTAAAAAAAGCAATATTCGTTGAACCGTACTTATTCACGGCTATTGACTGTCCAAATCTTAAAATTTCCTTATATAATGGAGGCTCAGCAGAATCTTATTAATGGAAAGCAGTCGTTTTGTTATGTATTATATCTCTATCTTTGCGTGTTATGCAAAAGGAAATTCAAAAAAGAGTTGATGCAGGTGAAATGCTTCCGTTAATGGAAGCATTTTATACTATTCAAGGAGAAGGTTATCATAAAGGAACTGCTGCCTATTTCGTTCGGATAGGAGGTTGTGATGTTGGATGTCATTGGTGCGATATTAAAGAAAGTTGGAATGCCAAGCTGCATCCACCAACGGAGACCAAGAAAATTGTTACAAATGCCTCAAGATATTCGAATACTGTTGTAGTTACTGGTGGAGAACCATTAACTTGGGATATGGGCCCCTTAACGTCACAATTTAAAGAAAAGGGGATGCAGGTTCATATTGAGACGTCTGGTGCCTATAAGCTGACAGGTGTTTGGGATTGGATTTGTCTTTCACCAAAAAAGATAAAGCTACCGCAGGCTGAGATTTATAAAGTGGCTCATGAACTCAAGGTGATTGTTTTTAATAAAGACGATTTTAAATTTGCCGAGGAGCAAGCTGCTAAGGTTCCTGAAGATTGTATTTTGTATTTACAACCCGAATGGAGTAACAGAGATAAAATGATACCTTTAATGGTGGATTATGTTATGCAAAATCCTAAATGGAAGGTCTCGCTTCAAACTCATAAATATCTAAACATTCCATAAATTAAAAAATCCACTAACCAGAGGCTAATGGATTTTTTAACTAATTCTTTTTTAGATTACTTTTTAACGGGAACGGCTACTCTTACTTTATCCCAGCCTAAACGCTATATCAATTCCTGTTTTACTTTAATTAAAAGCTATTGAAAATGCTTCCAGAGATTCATTAGCCATGGTTACTGGAACCTTAATTCTAGCAACATCATTAGCTTCTTTATAGAAATATGAACCCCAAGTGTTTAAACCGGAGTTAACAATAATCGTCCATTCCTTTTCTCTGGGAATAGTTGCTAAGGTATAGGTTCCAGCCTTTACAATTCTATCACCCAGCGTCATGTCAGCATAAAGGGTAAGTTCAGCAGCTTCATTTGCCCCACTTCTCCACACTTCTCCATTTGGAGCTAATTTGCCCATTGGCAAGCGAATAACTGCACGTTGATTTACCAAAACCATTAAACTACCCACTTATTGTTAATAACATAGAGGATGCAATAAAAAAAAGCGGATCGATCTGCGAATTCCCAAAACACAACTTGCACGAACCTTTGGAGTCAATCATAATACCGTCTGGGAATGGACTTGCAACAAAAAAGTGGACATTTAGTTAAGACTCATGCTGCTACTTTTTGATTAAACATTTCGGTTTCAAATTCCTTTATAGTTTTACCGATTTAGGCACTTAGCTATTAATATTTTTTATTAAACAAGGTTCTGCCTTAATCATTCTGATCATTAAGTTTTCAAAGATTCCTTCTTTCATAAAACTGCGATTGAACCTGTAACAATAT
>MAAC01015664.1_pt1 | contig 25574 bp, 23 predicted proteins | sample 1115981 | NCBI WGS metagenome assembly MAAC01 (sample SAMN04961126, study PRJNA320927) | seawater metagenome | isolation source: sample BD02T64 sea water enriched with oil for 64 days | place: USA:Gulf of Mexico | collected 2013-07-27
ATTAATATAAAATTGTTGGACTAGATAATGGTACTCTGTCCCATATGTATATTCTGAAAATTTAAAACACTATCATCTTGATTTTCGATGTAATCAGCAATGAAATCACCAACTTTAGACGTAGAAAAAGGTTTGTTTTTATTCAAATCTTCTGTTGTGATTTCTAATGACAATGATTTTTCAACTGCTCTTTCTACTGCAGCAGCTTCTTTATGTAATCCTAAATGATGTAACAGCATTGCTGCCGATAAGATTGAAGCTAATGGATTTGCGATGTCTTTTCCTGTAGCTTGCGGAAAAGAACCGTGAATTGGTTCAAACATGGCGTTTTCTTTTCCTACAGAAGCAGAAGCTAATAATCCAATAGAACCACCAATAACACTGGCTTCATCAGAAATAATATCTCCAAATAAGTTTTCTGTTAAAATCACATCAAACTGTTTTGGATTTAAAATCATCTGCATCGCAGCATTGTCTACAAATAAGAAATCTAAAGCTACATCTGGATATTGAATTGCCAACGCTGTGACTGTTTTTCTCCATAAACGAGACGTTTCTAATACATTTGCCTTGTCAACCAACGTCAGTTTTTTTCTACGTGTTTGCGCTTCTTTAAATGCCAAATGCGCTATGCGTTCTATTTCTTCTACCGAATAAGAACAACCATCAAAAGCAATTTGACCATCGTCACTTAATTCTTTAATTCCGAAATAGATTCCACCTGTTAATTCTCTGTAAATAGAAATGTCTGTTCCTTCAATAATTTCTCTTTTCAAAGGAGAATTTTCAATCAATTGCTCATAGGCTTTTACAGGTCTTACATTGCAAAATAACCCTAACTCTTTTCGTATTTTTAACAAACCTTGTTCTGGCCTTACTTTTGCTGTTGGGTCATTATCGTACTTTGGATGTCCGATAGCTCCAAATAAAATCGCATCAGATTTTCTACAAACCGCCAAGGTTTCATTCGGTAATGGATTTCCTGTTGCATCAATTGCACAAGCTCCCATCATAGCTTCTTTATAAATAAAAGTATGATCATAAACATCTCCAACTGCATTCAACGCTTTTTTTGCTTGTTCAGTTACTTCTGGTCCAATTCCGTCTCCTGGAATTACTGCAATTGTGTACTTCATATTGTCTTATGTTTTGGGCGTTACCACAAGGGTCGCGCTTTTCGTTGTATCTTTTAATTTGTTCTCGATACTCGCTTCGCGTACTCGAACTGACATTAAAAGGATGCCACTTCAATCGCTAACGCAATTTAATTCGTGTTAATTTTGAGCTTCAAAAGCGGTTATTTTGTCTTTATTGCTAATTAAATAATCAATATCATCATAGCCATTAATCATACAAGTTTTTTTGTACGGATCAATTTCAAACGAAGCATTTCCAACTCCGGTTTCTATCGTTTGCCTTTCTAGATTTACCACTACTTCAGAAGTAGGGTTTTCTTGTAAATACTCCATTAGTTTTTTCAAATATGCTTCAGAAACTTGCACAGGTAACAATCCGTTGTTTAATGCATTTCCTTTAAAAATATCAGCAAAGAAACTACTTACAATTACGTTGAAACCATAGCCAACTAAAGCCCAGGCTGCATGTTCTCTACTAGAGCCACATCCAAAATTGTCTCCAGCAACTAAAACGCTTCCACTGTAATTTTTGTTATTTAATGCAAACTCAGTATTTACGCTTCCATCTTTTTGAAAACGCCAATCTCTGAATACATTATCTCCAAAACCTACTTTGTCTGTCGCTTTTAAAAAACGAGCAGGAATAATTTGATCTGTATCAATATTTTCTGTTGCTAACGGAACAGCTCTCGATGTTAGTGTTGTAAACTTTTCCATTAATTTAAGTGTTTTGTGATGTCAATAATTTTTCCTTCAACAGCAGTAGCTACTGCAACTAACGGACTTGCTAAAATAGTTCTAGAACCTTGTCCTTGTCTTCCTTCAAAATTTCTGTTTGATGTAGAAACACAATATTCTCCTTCCGGAATTTTATCATCATTCATTGCCAAACAAGCAGAACAACCAGGTTGTCTTAATACAAAACCTGCCTCTTCAAAAACTCTTTGTAAGCCTTCTTCTGCAATTTGTTTTGCTACCTTTTGTGAACCAGGAACCAACCAAGCATTTACATTTGAAGCTTTCTGTTTTCCTTTTACATAATCAGCTGCAATTCTAAAATCTTCAATTCTAGAGTTGGTGCAACTTCCAATAAACACATAGTTAATTGGTTTGTTGATTAAACTTTCTCCTTTCTTGAAATTCATATATTCCAATGATTTCTCAAAAGAACTATCGTTAAAATCAGGAATGTTTTCTGTGATTTTAATTCCCATTCCAGGATTTGTCCCATAGGTAATCATCGGCTCAATATCTGCTGCATCCAACCAATATTCTTGATCAAAAACAGCATCTGTATCTGTTGGTAATGTTCTCCAGTACGAAACTTTTTTATCGAATTCTTCTCCTTTTGGAGCGTATTCTTTTCCTTCTACATAATCAAATGTAGTTTGATCTGGCGCTATCATTCCACCGCGAGCTCCCATCTCAATACTCATATTACAAACGGTCATTCGGCCTTCCATGCTCATTTCTTCAAATACATTCCCTGCATATTCACAGAAGTATCCGGTTCCAGAATTGGTGCCCAATTTTGCAATGATGTATAAAATTACATCTTTAGGTAACACACCGTTTTTTAGTTTTCCATTTACGTTTACACGCAAACTTTTCGGTTTTTGTAATAACAAACATTGGCTTGCAAAAACTTGTGCTACTTGACTTGTTCCAATACCGAATGCAATCGTACCAAAGGCACCATGTGTTGAGGTATGAGAATCACCACAAACCATTGTCATTCCGGGTTGTGTAAAACCTAATTCAGGTGCAATTACATGAACAATTCCGTTGTTTTTATGACCTAAATCGTACAACGGAATGTTGTTCTTTTTACAGTTTTCAGATAGTTGTGTTAGTTGTTTTCTGGAAAGTGCATCTTTTATTGGTAAATGTTGGTTTACAGTTGGCGTATTATGATCTGCAGTGGCAACAATTTTATCTGGTCTTGCAACCGGTATACCACGTTGTTCTAACTCGTTAAAAGCCTGTGGACTTGTAACTTCGTGAATTAAATGTTTGTCTATATATAAAATTTGTGGACCCTTTTCTATGGTATCAACCACATGTGCATCCCAAACTTTATCAAATAATGTTTTTCCCATTAGGCAACAGCTATTTTCGAAATTTCATTAATATTTTTCATGATACCATGGATATCATCGTCTTTTACTTCTTTTTGTTGATCTGCGCACATTAAAAATGATGTGTATGCTGAATCTAACTGAATTTTAGTCAATTCGTAACCAATTTTCTTTGCTCTATATGCCAAAGCAGCTCTACCACTTCTTGCAGTTAAAATAATGGCACTTTCTGTTACACCAACTTCTTCAGGATCCATAATTTCATAGGTCTCTCTGTTCTTGATAACGCCATCTTGATGAATTCCAGAACTGTGAGCAAATGCATTCGCACCTACAATAGCTTTGTTGGGTTGCACTGGCATTCCCATACTTTCTCTAACTAATAAGCTTGTATCGTATAATAATTTGGTGTTGATATCTGTTTGTAAATTTAAATACGGATGTTGTTTCAACACCATTACCACTTCTTCTAAAGCGGTATTCCCTGCGCGTTCTCCAATTCCGTTAATTGTACATTCTATTTGACGCGCACCATTCATCACTCCGGCAATAGAATTGGCAGTAGCCATTCCTAAATCATTATGACAATGACAAGATAAAATTACATTTTCAATGCCTTTTACATTCTCACGTAAATACCTCATTTTTTCACCATATTCTTCAGGTAAACAATAACCAGTAGTATCTGGAATGTTTAATACAGTTGCACCCGCTTTGATTACCTCTTCACATACTTTTGCTAAAAACGCATTGTCTGTTCTTCCTGCATCTTCTGCATAAAACTCAACATCTTGCACAAAAGATTTTGCATAAGAAACCGCACCAATAGCACGCTCAATTACCTTTTCTCTTGTAGAGTTAAATTTGAACTTTATATGAGAATCACTGGTCCCAATTCCTGTGTGAATTCTTGGGAACTTCGCATACTTTAATGCTTCAGCAGCAACTTTAATATCATTTTCTACAGCTCTTGTTAATCCACAAACGGTAGCGTTTTTTACAATTTTAGCTATTTCTGAAACAGAATTAAAATCACCAGGACTAGAAACTGGAAAACCAGCTTCGATAACATTTACACCTAATAAATCTAATCGTTCTGCAATAACCAATTTCTGATTTGTATCTAATTTACACCCCGGAACTTGCTCTCCATCTCGAAGAGTAGTATCAAAAATTTGGACTTTATTGTCTTGCATGATTACTGTATAGTTTTTTTATATAAATCAAATTTATATATTGGCTTTTCTTTACCAAGTTGTTTATCTGTGTGTTTTACGATGTTAAACCTTTTTTGGTGTGAGTTATAATACTGGTAATCAATAAATTAAAATGAAATCTACTACTTCGTCCAACAATCAAAATGATTCACTTTTTGTGCTGGTTAAGTCATTGACAAAATCAGAAAAGCGTCAATTTAACTTGTATGTGGGTAGATTAGATGGAAATACTGAGGCTAAATTCCTTTCATTATTTAAAATTTTAGATAAAATGAAAGTGTATGATGAGCGTGTGATTTTAAAAAGCGGTATTGTAGCAAAACAGCAATTGTCGAATTTAAAAGCACATCTGTATAAACAATTATTGATCAGTTTACGATTAAATCCAGCACATCAAAATATTCGTGTACAAATAAGAGAGCAATTAGACTTTGCAACAGTTTTATATCAAAAAGGATTGTACAAACAAAGTTTGAAGTTGTTAGATAAAGCCAAAGCAATGGCGTTAGATAATGATGAAAAAAACATTGCATATGAAATTGTTGAATTAGAAAAGGTAATAGAAACTCAGTACATAACTCGAAGTATAAGTACACGTGCTGATGAACTTTTTGAACAGTCAAAAAGGCTTAGTCTCCAAAATGTGATTACCAGTAAATTGTCAAATTTGTCATTACAGTTATATAGCGTTTTATTGAAGATTGGGTATGTTAGAAATGATAATGAGCTGAAGCAAATAAATGAGTACTTTGTAAAAAGACTGCCAGAATACGAATATGATTCTTTGGGGTTACGTGAAAAATTATGGCTTTATAAAGCGCATTTATGGAGAAGTTTTTTAACACAAGATTTTTTGCAATCTTATAAGTATGCCAATAAATGGGTTAATTTATTTAAAGAAAATCCACGCATAATAAGTTTGCATCCTGTGTTTTATTTGAAAGGGAAGAATTACTTATTAGAGTCGTTGTTCTTCATCAAACACTATCATAAATTTAAAGAAGAGCTGCTCAATTTTGAAGAAGAAATTCAACGAAAAAACATTCCGTTAAATAGCAATACAGAAATGTTGATTTTTCAATATGTAAATGCAAATAAACTCCATTTACATTTTTTAGAAGGAACTTTTAAAGAAGGAGAATATTTGGTGGATGAAATTGAGCAAAAAATCACGCTGTATAAAAATAGACTAGACAATCACCATATTGTGGTGTTGTATTATAAAATTGCTTGTTTGTATTTTGGAATGGGGGAATACAAGAAATGTATTGTTTATTTAGCTAAAATAATCAATCCTAAAACAGTAAAATCAGGAGAAGATTTACAGTGTTTTGCGCGTGTATTGAATTTAATTGCGCATTATGAATGTGGATTGGATTATCACTTAGAGCACCAGTTTAAAGACACATATAAGTTCTTATTGAAAATGGAAAATCTACAGGCAGTTCAAAAAGAATTTATTGTTTCTATTAGAGCGTTGAGCGATGTGTATCCTCATCAAATTAAAAAGGAGTTTAAGAAAATCCATGCACGTTTGCAGAAGTTTGAAAACCATCCATACGAAAAACGTGCGTTCTTATATCTAGATATTTTGTCTTGGTTAGAGAGTAAAATAGAAAATAAACCTGTAGGAGAAATTATTAGGAAAAAAGCGGAGAAATTTATTTCTTAAGAGCCAATTGAATTCTTTTTCTAGTGATATCCACTTCCAATACTTTCACAATAATTTGTTGATTCAATTGTACAATTGCATTGATGTCTTTTACAAAAGTATCAGATAAATTAGAAACATGAATCAATCCACTTTCTTTGATTCCGATATCTACAAAACAACCAAAATTGGTAATGTTATTTACAATTCCTGGCAATAATTGACCTTCTTTTACATCTGCAATCGTTTTTAGATTTTGATTGAATGTGAAAACTTTGGCTTTTTCTCTCGGATCTAAACCGGGCTTCTCTAATTCGCTAATAATATCTTTCAACGTAGGTAAACCTATGGTTGTAGAGGTGTAGTTTTGTAAGTCAATTTTACTTAAAAGTGTTTTGTTACCGATTAAATCGCTCACATTCGTTTTTAGATCTTTTGCCATTTTTGTTACCAATGCATAACTTTCTGGATGAACTCCAGAATCATCTAAAGGGTTTTTAGCATTTTTTATTCTTAAAAAACCAGCAGATTGCTCAAAAGCTTTCCCTCCTAAACGTGCTACTTTTTTAATTTGAACTCGAGAAGAGAACGAACCGTTTTCATTTCTGAAATTCACAATATTTTCAGCCAATTTTGGGCCAATTCCAGATACATAACTCAACAAAGATTCGCTTGCCGTATTGATATTTACGCCAACAGTATTTACACAGCTTTCTACAACAGTATCTAATGATTTTTTCAATTTTGTTTGATCAACATCATGTTGGTATTGTCCAACTCCAATAGATTTTGCATCAATCTTTACCAATTCAGCCAAAGGATCTGCTAAACGTCTTCCTATAGAAACTGAACCACGAACCGTAATGTCATAATTAGGAAACTCCTCTCTAGCAATTTTTGAAGCAGAATAAATTGAGGCACCAGCTTCATTCACAATAAATACTTCAACATCATTTTTAAACTGAATCTTACGAATCAACTGTTCTGTCTCTCTAGAGGCAGTTCCGTTACCTATTGCAATAGCTTCAATTTTATAAGCATCTGTTAAAGAACTTATTTTTTTAATGGCTTCGGTGAATTTATTTTGTGGTGCATGTGGATAGATAGTTTCATTATGAACCAATTCACCCTGCTTATTTAAACAAACTACTTTGCATCCTGTTCTAAATCCAGGATCTATAGCTAAAATGCTTTTTTCTCCTAAAGGAGCTCCTAATAACAGTTGTTTTAAGTTATTTGCAAAAACAGCAATGGCATCTGTATCTGCTTTTTCTTTTGCAATAGACAATGCTTCATTTGATAGTGAAGGATACAATAAACGTTTGTATGAATCTTGTATTGCTTCTTTAATTTGAGTTGCACATTCATTTTGAGAACGAATGATTCTATTCTCTATTCTGTCAAGTAATCGTTCTGAATCTATTTCAATTTTTACACGAATAAAGCCTGCTTCTTCTGCGCGTAAAATGGCTAATAATCTGTGTGAAGGAATTCTCTGTAGCGATTCACTCCAATCAAAATATTGTTTGAATTTTTGTGCTTTTTCTTCGCTTGCTTTGGTCTTAATAATTTTAGTTGAAATAGTAGCAAAACGTTCTAATTGTGTTCTGATGTTATTTCTAATGTCTGTTCGCTCATTAACCCACTCGGCAATGATAAAACGAGAGCCTTCTAATGCTTTTTCTGCGGAAGTTACTTCGTTAGAAGTGTATTTTGAAGCCGTGAAGTCTAAATCGTTTACACGTTGACTCATGATCATTTTAGCCAATGGTTCTAAGCCATTTAAACGAGCTGTTTCAGCTTTTGTTTTTCGCTTTTTCTTATAAGGTAAATACAAATCTTCTAAAGAAGTTAGCTCTTTAGTTACTTCAACTTTTTGTTTGATTTCATTAGTTAAAACTCCTTGCTCTTCTAAAGATTTCAAAATTGTTTTTTTACGTTTTTCTAGTGTCTCAAAAACTTCTTTGAATTTAACGATGTCACCAATTTCTACTTCGTCTAAATTACCAGTGCGTTCTTTTCTATAACGCGCAATAAACGGAATGGTACAATCTTCTTTTAGTAATTCCAGCGTGTTTTGAATTGACTTTTCTGAAAGCTGCGTTTGTTGAGTGATGTAGTTTAGAAGTTGCATTTTATAAGAATGGAATAGTATTAAAAGTAAAAACCTCACAGAAAAACTGTGAGGTTGCTAATATAGTAAATGATACTTTCTTTTTAAGAAACTTGTCCTCCGTTCTCAATCTTTTCAGACGGTTCAACAAAAGCAAGTTTACCATCAGGAGTATCTGTCATTAAAATCATTCCTTGACTTTCTACGCCTCTTAATTTTCTTGGGGCTAAATTGCATAATACAGTAACTTGTTGTCCAATAATGTCTTCTGGTTTAAAGCTTTCTGCAATACCAGAAACAATGGTTCTTACATCAATACCAACATCTACTTTTAATTGTAAAAGTTTTTTAGTTTTAGGTACTTTTATTGCTTCAATAATAGTTCCAACTCTCATATCTAATTTGGTAAAGTCGTCAAACTCTATCGTTTCTTTTTGAGGTTCAAGAACTTTATTTGCTTGTTCGTTTGCTGTTTTGGTAGCTTGTAATTTCTCTAATTGAGTAGTTATTTCACTGTCCTCAATTTTAGCAAATAACAATTCAGCTTTATTAATTTGATGATCTGCTTCTAATAAGACTTCTTTTTCAGAAACATCGTTCCAAGCTAAGTTCTCATCAAGATTTAACATGTTTTTCAACTTTACAGAAGTAAAAGGTAAAAATGGCTCAGATAATACAGCCAATCCAGCAGCAATTTGTAGAGCAACATTCATAATTGTTTTTACACGTTCCTCATCTAGTTTAATAACCTTCCAAGGTTCTTCATCGGCTAAATATTTATTTCCTAAACGTGCTAAACTTAGTAGTTCTTGAGAAGCTTCTCTAAAACGGTAACGTTCTATAGATCTAGAAATGGTATTTGGAAACTCTTTTAATGTAGCCAACGTTTCTTCATCTACTTCAGAGAATTCTCCAGCAGGTGGTACTTGCCCTCCATAATATTTATTAGTCAATACAATAACACGATTGATAAAGTTTCCGAAAATGGCTACCAACTCATTGTTATTTCTTGCTTGAAAATCTTTCCAAGTAAAATCGTTATCTTTTGTTTCTGGAGCTGTTGCTGTTAATGCATAACGCAATACATCTTGTTTCTCTGGGAAATCTTGTAAATATTCATGCAACCAAACCGCCCAGTTTTTAGAAGTCGATAATTTATTTCCTTCTAAGTTTAAAAATTCGTTTGCAGGTACGTTTTCTGGTAAAATATAATCTCCGTGTGCTTTTAACATTGCAGGGAAAATGATACAGTGAAAAACAATATTATCTTTCCCAATAAAATGAACCAATTTAGTGTTCTCATCTTTCCAATATGGTTCCCAATCTGTGTTATTTTGTTCTGCCCATTCTTTGGTTGCAGAAATATATCCGATAGGTGCATCAAACCAAACATACAATACTTTTCCATCTGCGCCTTTAATCGGAACTGGAATTCCCCAATCTAAATCACGTGTAACTGCTCTTGGCCTTAAACCATCGTCAATCCAAGATTTAACTTGCCCCAAAACATTAGGTTTCCAATCGTTTTTATGTCCTTCTAAAATCCATTCTTTTAAGAAGGCTTCATGTTTATCTAAGGGTAAAAACCAGTGTTTGGTTTCTTTTAAACTAGGAACATTTCCTGTAATAGAAGATTTTGGATTGATTAAATCTGTTGCATTATGAGTAGTACCACAGTTTTCACATTGATCACCATAACTTTCTTCATTTCCACATTTTGGACAAGTACCAACTACAAAACGATCTGCTAAATATTGATTTGCCTCAGCATCATATAATTGTTCTGTAACTTCTTCAATAAATTCACCATCATTATATAATTTGGTAAAGAAACCTGAAGCAGTATCGTGATGAACTTTTGCTGATGTTCTTGAATAATTGTCAAATGAAATACCAAAATCTGCAAAAGAGGTTTTGATAATTTCATTGTATTTATCAACCACTTGTTGTGGTGTAATTCCTTCTTTTTTTGCTTTAATTGTAATTGGCACTCCATGTTCATCAGAACCACAAACAAACAGCACATCTTCTCCTTTTTGACGTAAATAACGTGCGTAAATATCTGCAGGAACATACACACCAGCTAAATGGCCAATATGAACGGGTCCGTTAGTATAAGGTAATGCAGCAGTAATTGTATATCTTTTTGGAGTATTCATTGTATTTATTTTGCGAATGTGAATTATCAGTTTTGGACTGATTTTTGAAAGGCAAAAGTACGGAAAAGCAATGAAAACTCATTTTTTTAAGCGATCAAAAATAGATACATTTACAATTATTGGATTATTAGATTGCTAGAACCAAGAAACAAGACAGAATTTGAATACAAGAAAGAAGCAGAATATGAAAAGCAAAATATTTTTTTTTACATTATTAATGGTGTCAATACTAACGAATGCGCAAGTAGAAAAAGATACGGTAGCTGTAAAAGACACAATAACTATAAAAAATGCACTAGAAGTTAAAGACTCTGTAGTTGTAAAAAAACCAATAATAATTCAGCCTGCTTATTTACAAAAAGGAGATACGATAGCTATTGTTGCACCTGCGGGGATTTTAAAAAATAAAGTGGCTATTATTGACAAGGCAAAAGCATTAGCCGAAAGTTGGGGATTACATGTAGTTTATGGAAAAAACGTATTCAGTCAAGGACATCATTTTGCAGGATCGGATGAAGAACGAGCAAGTGACTTTCAGAAAGCATTAGACAACCCAAATATCAAAGCAATTTGGGCAGCAAGAGGTGGTTATGGATCGGTTAGGATCTTAGATAAGTTAGACTTCACTAAGTTTAAAGAAAATCCAAAGTGGGTAATTGGATATTCCGATATCACTGCTTTTCATAGTCATATTCATACGTTGGGAATTGAAACGATTCACGGTATGATGGGAACTAGTTTAGGTGATGAACTTAAAGATATTAAAAAAACAGTGTCGAGTTTTAAAAAAGCGCTTTTTGGTAAAAAATTAAAATATAAAATTGAATCTAATTCTTTCAATAGAGAAGGAGAAACAACAGGAGAATTGACTGGGGGAAACCTCTCTATTTTAATGTCAGTATTGGGCTCTAAAAGCCAAGTAGATACTAAAAAAAAGATTTTATTTATAGAAGAAATAGGAGAATATAAGTATAGTATTGATAGAATGCTGCAAAGTTTAAAACGTGCTGGATTTTTTGAGCATTGTAACGGTTTAGTAATTGGAGATATTTCAAATATTAAGAAGAATACAACCAAATGGGGGAAACCAATTGAAGAATTAATTTTAGATATGGTTGCCGAATATGATTTCCCAGTACTATTCAATTTTCCAGCTGGGCACGAAAAAGACAACAGAGCATTGATTTTTGGAAGAAATATAAAATTGGATGTGACAAAAGAAGGGACGTCTACAGTGGTTTTTGATTGATAATATATGGCAGAGCATAACGAACTGGGTAAAAAAGGAGAACAACTAGCAGTTGAGTATTTGTTAGAACACAAGTATAAAATTGTTGCTAGAAACTATCGATATTTAAAAGCAGAAGTTGATATCATTGCAAGAAAGGAAGATACCTTAGCAGTAGTTGAAGTAAAAACACGATCGTCAGACGAGTTTGGAAACCCACAAGACTTTGTGAGCCCTAAAAAGATAAAATTATTACTAAGTGCAATAGATCATTATGTGGTAGAAAATGAGTTGGATGTAGATGTTCGGTTTGATATTATTGCCATTATAAAACAAAAAAGCGTCTTTCAAATAGAACATTTAAAAGACGCTTTTTTACATTTTTGACTTCTTATTTCTCTAAGTACTCTACAATTTTTCGTACTTCATTTAATGTTTCTGGTTTCGCAATAATTTTTTTATCCTTATTTAAGATAATATAGGTTGGTGTTGAATAAATCTGATATTTTCTAGCAACTGGGTTTTCCCACTTTTTCAATCCAATAACATTATGCCATTTTGGGTATTTTTGAATATGCTTTTTCCATTCTTTATCATTTTTTTCTAAACTAAAAGCAATCACCTTTGTTTTCTTTGCATTTCTGGTATAGGTATATAAAACAGGAATCTCACGTAAACAATGTCCGCAACCAGTACTCCAAAAAGCCAACACATAATTCTCAGCATCATTTAGTGTAGATAGTTTGTAGTTTTTACCGTTTTTTGACCAAGTAATTTCTGGAGCGATTCTACCAATTCCTACGGCTGTCTTTTCATTGTAACTCTTTAGGAAATCTGAATTTTGAGAACTAGCTGGTAACTTTTTGTAATACGTATTCACCATATAATCAGAAAAAACGATCTTCTGAGAATTGACAAACTGAGTGATTAAAAACTCAATAACATCTTTTCTAAACGCAGGTTTTTTTGCGAGCCCTAACACTTTAGCGACTGTTTTTTTGTACAGTTCTGTTTGTTTCTTTGCATCATCAGAATAATTCATGTAGAATATATAATCTGTAATTCTGTCAACAAGAAAAGCCGAATTATACAAAGTAGCATTGTTAAAATCGATGGTATCAAAAAAATGATCGTTGATAGATTTTAAATATTCTTGACCATCTTTTGCTACTGTTGGTCTATTATATCTGTTTGTAGCTTTGATAAAATGATAGACCATTTTTCCTTTAGACTTAGCTAAATACTGCTTTTGTAAGCTTGCTATTTTAGTCAATTGTGTTTTGTATAAGCTTGCCGTTTTAGGCTGTGGCTTTTTTATGTATGAAATTTGTAACGAGTCCGCTTTATATTGTTGCGAAGAAACAACTCTGATGTATTCTTGGTAGATTTTGTTCTCAGTAGAAGTTGAAAACCGAATGGTTTCTTCTGCTTTATCAGGATTAAATTTAAATGCGACATTTTCTTTATTAAACAAAAAATCGGCGAATCCCCTTCCTTCTGTATTGTAGGTAACTCTATAAGCGCCAACTTTTGCATTTGCAGGCAAGGTAAATTCAAACTTGCTGCTTTTTGATGTCTTTTTTAAGGTTGTGCTCTTTACAAAAACTTGTCTAGCACCTTCTATTTTATACAAAATTGCCCAATTGTATTTTTTTGGAGGACTTAATTCACCAGAAATTTTATACTGAGCCTGTATGCTTAAAGAAGCTAAGAAAAATAATAGAAATAATTTTTTCATCGATAGAATTTTTAGTTTCTTGATAAAATTTCAAGAAGCGTACCAAATTACTATTTCTTACTTAAAATAAGTACATTGCTGTAAAATTATTAACATGAATTTCACAAATAAAGTTGTTTGGATTACTGGAGCTTCTTCTGGTATAGGAGAAGCATTGGCAATTAAGTTGTCTAATTTGGGTGCAAAACTGATTTTATCGGCCAGAAATGTGCCTGCTTTAGAAGCAGTAAAACATGCATGTAAAAATTCTGAATCAGTAAAAATAGTACCATTAGATTTAGAAGAGTACTCAATTCTAAATGGAAAAGTTACTGAGGCTATTAATTGGTTTGGTAGAATTGATGTATTGGTAAATAATGGCGGAATTAGTCAACGTTCTTTAGCTAAAGACACGGCAATTGCTGTTGATAAACGAATTATGGACATCAATTATTTAGGAACCGTTGCTTTGACAAAAGCGGTGTTGCCTCATTTTATAGAGAACCAGAGCGGGCAGTTTGTTGTAACAACAAGTATTGTCGGGAAAGTTGCCACACCTTTACGCTCTAGTTATGCTGCTTCTAAACATGCATTACATGGTTTTTTTGACAGTTTACGCGCAGAAAATCATAAAAATAATATAACGGTTACTTTAGTTTGTCCTGGGTTTGTAAATACTCATATTTCTATGAATGCGTTGACAGGTGATGGAACTCCGCAGAATGTAATGGATACCGCAACTCAAAATGGAATTGAACCTGAAAAATTTGCTAAAATCATGGCAAAAGCCATTTACAAGAAAAAACAAGAAGTGTATATCGCAGGCGCTAAAGAAAAGTTAGGAATTTATACAAAACGGTTTTTTCCGAAATTGTTATCTGTTATGATTCGGAAATTGTCTGTTACTTAATAAACTCGATGGCTTCAAAGTACGCTACAATTGATTCTTTCATCAACACAGATTGTTCTCCAGGTTTTAAATTGGGTAATTCATTTACTGTTTTATAATGAGGCCATCCATCTGGATCAAAAAAGTCAAATTCATAATAACCATATGGTTCTAACAATTTACAAATTGCTATATGCATTAAGTTTACTTTTTCGTCTTTTTTAAATTTTCGTTCTCCTTGACCCAATTCTTGAACACCAATTAAATAAATAATAGCATCTAAATTTAAGACATCACCCTCAGCAAATTGTGTAGAAAGTTTATCCACTAATAAATCCCATTTTTCTTTTAAAGAAGTAGTTTCTGTCATAGCAGCAAATATAAAGTATCTCTCGATGAAACCGTATTAAATTTTAAGGCATTTGAATTTTCATTCTTTTTATAGTAAGTTCGCATAGATAAACACAAAACAACCACATGAATATATTTGACATTGTAATTACCGTATTTCTTTTATTTGGATTTGTAAGAGGACTCATGAAAGGATTATTTATAGAAGTAGCTTCTTTGGTTGCTTTAATAGGTGGCGTTTGGGGAGCTATACATTTCTCTTATTTTGTTGGAGATTTTTTAGAAGAAAGTGTTTCTTGGAGTGAGAAACAAATCTCATTGGCAGCCTTTGCAATTACCTTTATACTTATAATTATTGTGGTAATTATGGTTGGAAAATTCTTAACTAAGTTAGCAGATTTAGCTGCTTTAGGGTTGGTGAATAAAGCCTTAGGAGGTGTTTTTGGATTGTTAAAAATAGGCTTGATATTGAGTATTGTTTTTATCTTTTTTCACAGAATGAATTCGACCATCACTTTTGTAGATGAAGAAACCTTAGAAGAATCTGTGTTGTATGAAACTGTTAAAAGCTTTGCACCTACAATATTTCCATCCATCATTAAAGAAGATGGTGAAACCAATGATGATGTGATTGATACAATTATAGATGAAGTAAATTAAAAAACCCGATGCAATTGCATCGGGTTTTTTGTTATGATTTCTTTTTCAAAATACTTAAAAATAAAAGCGATTAAAATTAGGGGGAATTTTTTTAACCGCTTTGTATCAACAAATACTTATTGAGGGGGATAACAAATTTACAGTAGAAAAGCATACTGTACAATACCCATTTATGGGGTTTTTTCTCTCACCATTTATAGGGGGAAGATACTCACCATAAATGGTGAGAACTATATATTTTGCACAAAAAAAAGGCTTACAAATTGTAAGCCTTTTTAGTTTTATGAGTTGTTCTTAATACAGCGAAACAGTACCGTTAGACAAGTGATACACACCACCAACAATTTTAATTTCACCAGTGTCTTCCATTTCTTTTAAAACCGAGCTTTTCTCTCTAATTCTATCAATAGTTAACAAAACATTATTCTTAATAGTTTGATTTACAAATTCTGTGTTTGAAGAAGTATGGTCTCCAGAAACCTGACTTTCAGAAAGTGCAACTGCAGGCTGAATATTAGCTAGCATTGCTGTAATATTTCCAAGTTCTACATGGTCGCAAGCTGCTTTTACTGCTCCACAACTTTCATGTCCTAAAACAAACACTAATTTACTGCCTGCTACTTTACAAGAATATTCCATGCTTCCTAGAATATCAATATTTTCAAAGTTTCCTGCAACTCTAGCCACAAAAACATCTCCAATAGTTTGATCAAAAATCAACTCTACAGGAACACGAGAATCAATACAAGAAAGTACAACTGCTTTTGGAAACTGTCCACTTTCAGTTTGAGAAACTAATGCTTTTGTATCTACGGTGTTGGTATTGTTTTCTACAAATCGGGCATTACCATCTAGTAAATCTTGTAATACACTATCAGCAGTAAATGCGTCTTGACTTTCTTTATTTATGGCGTTATTTATATGTGTCATTTTTTCTTTTTTAATTGTTATCTATTACGTTTTCTTTAATCCATTGTGTACATTCATCAAATGTTTTGAAGATGTGTTCTTTTGGAATTAAATCTGGAATGATGTCAATTCTTTCCATCATATATTTTGGTTGCTCTAATAAACCAACAAACAAGATTTCAATATTGTTGCTCCCTAGCTCTTGTAAAACATCTTCCATAGCATATAGTCCAGATTGATCCATATAAGGCATGCGTCCTAATCTAATAATAACTGTAGACGCCGTTAAGGGTATTTGAGCTGCCAAACTGTGAAAATCGCTGGTAGATCCAAAAAACAATGGCCCTTTTATGTGTTTGATAAATACTTTCTCCTTTAAATCTTCAGGGAAGTTTTTTTCATCAGACCAATTTTTTTCTTTCTTTAATGATTTCACATCAGAGCGTTCAGCTGCAACATCTCCTATCTTTTTCATAAACATTAAAGAAGCAATTATCAATCCAATTCCTACTGCAAATACTAGGTTCCAAAAAGTAGATAATAATAACACTACGATCATTATTACAACTTCTGAGCTTAATTTTAAAGGCCCAACTTTCATATCTCTAGGTAAACTAGGAATTGCTTTTAATCCTTTGTAATCCATAACCCCAATACCAACAGTAATTAAAATTCCGGCTAAAACTGCAGCTGGAATCTGAGATGCAATTGGTCCTAATCCTAATAAAATAACTAACAGCATTAAACCAGCAACCATACCAGATAATCTTGTTTTACCTCCAGATTTTATATTTACAACGGTTCTAATTGTTGCTCCAGCACCAGGGATTCCTCCAAAAATAGCAGCAATACTATTACCAATTCCTTGACCAATTAATTCCTTATTAGGTTTGTGTTTTGTTTTTGTCATATTATCTGCCACAACTGATGTTAATAACGAGTCAATTGCACCTAATAAAGCTAATGTTAATGCTGTAAAGAAATATGGTGTTAAACTAGCAAATTCAAATTCTGTTAAAATTGATAAATTAGGAATTGGAAACCCTCCAGGAATGGTTTCAATAGCTCTATAATCTAGCCCAAATCCAACAGCAATTCCAGACATTATTACTAATGCAACTAATGTACTAGGTACTTTAGTAGTTATCCGTTTAAAACCATATATAATAATAATGGTTCCTAAGGCTAAAATCAACTCTAACCAATTTATGTTTTTTAATGCGTTAGGCAATACTTTTAATGCTCCTAATACACCAGAAGCTTCTTTTGATGCAAGGGTTTGAGATTCTTTTAAGATGTCTGCATCATTAATTTGCTCAGCACGTACAATGGTCTCTTTAAAATTTTCTAGGACCAAAATCCCTTCTCCTGCTTCTTTCTTTAAAATATTTTCTAAGATAACTTCTTGAGCCTGTGGTTTAAATTGATTTACAAAATCAACATCTTCTTTTGGGTAATATCCTAAAGATGGTAAAACCTGAGTAATTAAAATAATTACACCAATTGCAGTCATAAAACCCGAAACTACTGGGTAAGGAATATATCGTATGTACTTTCCTACCCCCAAAGCTCCTAAGCCAACTTGCATTAAGCCGGCTAATAAGAATACTGTTAGAATGGCTGGTAATGCTTTGGCAACATCACCATCATTGGTTGCTATTATACCTGCAATAACAATCATACTTACTGCTGTCATTGGAGCAGTTGGTCCAGAAATTTGAGTGCTTGTTCCTCCCAAAAGAGCGGCAAAAAAACTCAAGAAGATTGCTCCATATAATCCAGCGCTAGGGCCTAAACCAGAGCTAACACCAAAGGCTAGTGCTAAAGGTAATGCTACAATTCCGGCAGTAATACCACCAAATAAGTCTCCTTTTAAATTGCTAAAAATATTTTTCATATGTATATATGTTTCCTTAACCTATGTAAAAATAGGAATTTTAAATTATTAAAATAATTGAGTTTAAAGTACAGTGTACTTAAAATAGACGAGAATTATATAACAAACTCTGGCGGTGGAGTGGAGTACTCTAAATATGTAGATGCATAGATCTTTTGTAAATAGTTGCTATTTGCCTTATTAGATGATAAAATTTCTGACTTATTATTTATTAGATATTCAACAATCTTTTTTTGTTCGTCAACTTCTTTTTTTTCACTTTCAGAGTCTTCAAAATCTCCGATAGACGTTTTTTCTAAAGAGACCTCTAGTGATCCATAATTATCAGACACATAAACACTTGCTTTTATTGATAAAATTAATAAAAGAGCAATTTTTAAAACAATATTTTTACGGAATGTATTCAACTATAATTCTTTTAAGGCATTTGCTGAAATCCAGCCAATTTTACCGTCGGCTAATTTAATCTTTTTCCAGTTATCTAATGCATCTAAAATGTTAACTTTTGTACCTTCGTGAAGTACAAATACTTCATTTGAATTTAAGGTAGGAGCGTTGTTTACAGAAACTTTTGATGAGAAAATAATTGCTGTTTTAGTTTTGATTGCTTTTTGATATTGATTGTAAGAAATGAAAACAGATATCGCTAATAAAAAGAAAGATAAAATACTTGTTAAAAAGTAAATTCTCTTTCTATTTGAAATCGATGAAACGTAAAAAAGCAAGAATAAAATTGAAGCTAAAAATGATAAAAATACAGCTAAGCTAGACCATTGATTGTAAGATAGCTTCTGAATATAATTTGCCTCTAATCGTTGTAAAAACGTTTTTGGCAATTCTTCAATATTATCAATTGTCATTCTCCTTGCGAATTCTAAATTGTTTGAAGCATCTGTGTTTAATGGATCTAATTTTAGTGCTTTTTCGTAATAATAAATTGTGTTAGCTACACTATTTAATTTGTAATACGAATTGGCAATATTGTAATACAAAGTTGAAGAAACAGAATCTTTAGCTTCTATTTCTTGGTACAATTTTATGGCTTCATTATACTTACCATCTTTATACGATTTATTTGCTTTTTCAAACAAATTAGCAGTACTGGTTTGAGCCACAACAGCAGTTATAGACAACAGCATACATAAAAAGAAAAGTGTTTTTTTCATAATTTATAATTGTTTGTCTATTTCTGTGATTACTTGTATTGCTTTCTCATATTCTGCTTGCATCATTACATCTGTAATTGGTGTATATCTTGCAAAATCACAGTCATTTAATACATCAATAAATGTTGTTATTGTTGTTTCGTTTACATTTCTAGACTGCAATATATTCGTGATTTTATCTCTACTTATATCAGAAGTTTCAATTTGTAATTTTGCTTTTAAATAGTTGTGTAGTGCTTTTTCTAAAGCAATATAAAACGCTTCTTTATTTCCTAATTGCTTTTTAGCTTCTGATAGAAATTTTTTAGCCAAACGATCTGCTTTACGCTGTTTAACACCAATTAGATCACTATTTCTTTCTGCTGTTTTATTGTAGATGACTATTCCAATTGGAATAGCAATTAAAGGTAACAGTAGCAAAATATAAAACAGATTTGATTTAAAGAAGTCCTTTTCTAAAACTGGTTTAAAAGTAGATTTTGTTTGAATATATCTAAAGTTACTTCCTGTTATTGTAATATCCTTTTTAAGAGTATTGTTGGTGGTAGGCGCAATTTCTTTTCCTTCTAATACATTTACAAAGAGATCTTCTGTTGTAATAGTCTTATAGACTTTCTTCTTTGGATTAAAATATGAAAAAGAAACTTTAGGAATCTTATATTTCCCTTTAAACTCTGGGACAACTGTATACAAATCGTAAATAGTACCACGAATTCCACTAAGTGTAGTTTGTATCAACTCTTTATGCTCTGGAGTATAAATTTCTAATTCTTTTGGAGTTTCTATTTTAGGGATTTCAAATAATTTCAAATTCCCTTTTCCAGAAACAGCTACTTTTATCTGAGAAGATTCATTTGCTTTTAAATCATTCTTACTAGCTGTTACTGTAAAAAGAAAACTTCCTACAGCTCCAGTAAAATTTTCTGGTTTGCCTTTTAAAGGCAGTTCTTTTACGTTTATGTTTCTTTTAGGAGAAGAAAATATTTTTGTAACATTTCTTGTAATTGGATTTCCAAAGAAATCCCCTCTTCCTGTTGGAACGCCAATCAAAATATTCATTTTCATTGGCTCAATAATTAGTTTACCAGATTTTGTTGGAATTAATAAAGCCTTTTTAAGTACTACATACCTGTAGTTTTCTCCATTGTATTTCCCGTTTTTTATTTGCAAATTATGAATCTTAATATCTTGATTCCAAAAGCCATTATACTGTGGAGTTTCTGTTACAGAAAAATCTTTTACACTAATATTTTGGCTCACATATAATTTATACTCTACATAAATTCCTTCCCCAACATAAGGTTTGCTTTTAGAAATTTCTGCAACCAAATGCACATTTTGTTGGGCGATATATTCTGGGTCGTTTGGATTTGGTGGTTTTTTAATAGCTTTTAAAACAGTTATTTTAACAGCATTTGAAGTTAATGCTTTACCTCTGTGCTCTAGTGTTGCTCCAGAAATGGTATAAGAACCTATTGCTTTTGGTTTTACAAAATATGTATACGATTGAGAAAAACTCACTTTACCGTTTATCCAAGATTGACTTATAGATTGATTTGGACCAGAAAGAACTTTGAAGTTTTTAAAACTAGGAGGTGTAAAATTATCTGCACCTTGTTTGTTGATAGAAAAAACAATTCTGAAATGTTCGTTTACACCCAATTTAGTTTTGCTTACAGAGGTTTTAAACACTGCTTGAGCAAAAATTCCTTGAGTAATTAAACTCAATAGTAAGAATATGTAAACCGTTTTATTTTTCATTTTTAAGTTGTCAAAAATACTACCTTTTTTTATAATATTTTGAATAGTAATTTCTACCAGTCTTTTTCTTGTTTAACCTTAGTGCCTTTTGCTTTTTTAAGATTCATTTTCTTTTGGGTTTTCTTTTCCTCATTATTTAAACTCTCTAAGAGTTGCTTAATCTGCTGAGGCGTCATATTTCCCTTTTTAGGCTTCGGTTTTTGCTTCTGATCTTTTTTATCGTTCGGGTTTTTAGGCTTCTTATCTTGGTCCTTATCTCCGTCTTTTTTATCTTTCTTTTTGTCGTCCTTTTTCTTATCTTCTTTCTTTTCGTCTCCCTTGTCGTCTTTCTTCTCTTTATCTCCTTTTTTGTCCTTATTTTCCTTTTTATCTTTGTTGTCTTTCTTTTTGTCGTCTTTTTTATCCTTCTTTTTATCTTTATTTTCTTTGTCTTGCTGCTTTTTTAGTAGCTTTTTTGCAACTGCTAAGTTGTAGCGAGTTTCATCGTCATTAGGATTGTTTCTCAACGAGTTTTTATATGCATCTACAGCTAGCTGATATTGTTTTTGTTCCATAGCAGCATTTCCAATATTATGAAATGCTTCTGCTTTGGTAAATTTATCTTTTGATCCTTTTGCCGTTACTTCGTATTGAGGCACTGCTTCTTTAAAATTCTTTTCTTGGTATAAAGCATTTCCCAAATTGTAACTCGCTTTTTTGTAGCTAGAATTTTTTTCTAATGCTTTTTGATAAGAAACACTTGCATCAGTATATTTTTCCTTTTGATACAATTCATTGCCTTCTCTAACTAAGCTTCTTGCTTCTCTTTGTAAAGCAATAGAATCTTTAACTTCTTGAGCACTTAATGCTGATGTAAAGAACATCAGTAGTGCTAAAAATGAATATGTTGCTTTCATAATTTTGTGTTTATTGTTCATCAAACAAATCAATCTTTTTTATCCATTTTGTTTTCTTGTCTAAAAAGAAAATATCTATCAATAAAAAGAAAATTCCTATTCCAATAAACCATTGAAATTGGTCTTTATAATCTGAAAATTGTTTTGTCTCAAACTCGTTTTTCTGAGCGTTTGCGATTAATTTCTCTATAAAATCAACAGGTATGTTGGTTTTGTTTCCATCTATATATCTTCCACCAGCGGCATTTGCCACAGTTTCAAGAATTTTCGGATTTCTTTTAGTAATTACTGTTTCTCCCTTGTGCTTTTTATATCCAATTAAAGAACTACCTGCCTTTAATGGTATTGGTCCACCTTTCTCTGTTCCAACACCTATGGTGTACACTTTTACACCTTCTTTAGCCATATTCAGAGCAACTTGCTTTGTCTCTTCCTGATGATCTTCTCCGTCAGAAATAATAATCAAAAAGCGATTTGTTTGCTCGTCATTATTATAATAGGTTTTAGCCAAATTCAACGCTTCATTAATTGCCGTTCCTTGACTAGAAACTAAATCTGGACTTGCATTTTGTAAAAACATTTTTGCTGCTGCATGATCTGTTGTTATTGGTAAAAGAGGATACGAATTTCCCGCATAAATAATAATTCCAACTCTATCGCTCCCTAATTTATCTATGATTTTAGAAATAATTTGTTTCGCTTTTTCTAACCTGTTTGGAGCAATATCTTCTGCCAACATACTTTTAGAAACGTCTAATGCAAAAACAACGTCTACACCTTCTCTTTTTATCGTTTTTAGTTTGGTTCCCATTTTTGGGTTTACCAAAGAAAGAACCAAAAAACTTATTCCTATAATTAGAAAAGAAAGCTTTAAAACTGATTTAAAGGTAGAAGCATTTGGAGCTAATTTTTCTAACAGAGCGGTATCAATGAACTTTTTTTGAGTTCTTTTTTTCCACCAAAAGGCCAACAGAAATAATACAATTATTACAGGAATAATTGCGAAATAATAAAAATATATTGGTTCTTCTATTTGATACATTTTGATCTGTGTAATTGTTTTTAAATAAAACTTTTAAATACCGTGTTTTTTAATGTGTATTCGAAAACAAGTAATCCTAATGCAATTAAAACTAATGTTCGATACAGCTCTTGATAATTATAATATTTAAATTCTTCTATTTTCGTTTTTTCTAATTTATTGATTTCATCATAAATTGCCTTTAACTTACTGTTATCAGTAGCTCTAAAATATTTTCCACCAGTTTCTGCAGCAATATGTTCCAACAATTTTTCATCAATTTCAACCTGTTGTTTGCTAAAGATTAATCGTTTTGTTACTGGGTCTTTATGAGTTGGGAAATCTGCCATTCCGTTAGTTCCAATCCCAATTGTATATACTTTTATATCCAATTCCTTTGCCAATTCTGTAGCTGTTTTTGGATCAATAAAACCAGAATTATTAACACCATCTGTCAATAAAATAATGACTTTACTTTTGGCTTTGCTCTCTTTTAATCTGTTGACAGAAGAACCCAATCCCATTCCTATTGCTGTTCCGCCCTCTAATTGTCCCCATTTAATTTCAGAAATGGTTCTTTTTACAATTCCTTTATCACTGGTAATTGGTGTTTGCGTAAAACTTTCTCCAGCATACACAACAATACCAATTCTATCATTTGGTCTACGATTTACAAAATCTGTAGCCACTTTTTTAAGTGCTTCTAAACGATTTGGTTTTAAATCTCTAGCTAACATACTTGCAGAAACATCAATTGCCATAACAATGTCAATTCCACGATTGGTTTTTGTCTTTTTACTAACAGCAACATTCCTTGGTCTTGCCAATGCTAAAATCAGTAGGCATAATGCAGCAATTCTTAACACAGCTAAGGTTGGTTTTAACTTAGAAACAATAGACTGTTCTGCTTTAAATCCTTTAATACTTGGAATGGTTAATGTTGCCGCGTTTTTTTTTCGTTTTAATACGTACCAAAGAATTACTAACGGAATTAGTAAAAATAACCAGAAGAATTCTGGATTATGAAATTCGAAATTACTCCAGTTCATCTTCATCTTCGGTTTTAGTTTCTGGTACTTCTTCTATCGTTTCAGGTTTTAACTCTACAACTACTTCTTCTGCCTCTTTTCTGTTAAACTCTATTTGTTCTGACATTGGTTTTGATTTTGCAAACTTTACCAAATCAGCTTCTCTTAATATATTTCGTAGTTTTTTAATAGTCTCCTTAGTGGTCGATATCGCTTCTGAATCATTAAAATCGGTTAGGGTTTCAATCAATTCATCTGTTGTAGATTCTAATGCCGGAACTTTTAATTCTCGTTCTATATAGGCTCTAATGATTTCTGTTAACTCACTATAATATTTTTTAATTTCATTGTTTTGCCACAACAATTTTTCATCCAATTCATGAAATTTCTGAATCGCTTCTTCAAACAAACGGAGCTAGTGCAGGAACGAGAACTTCTTCTTTAATTTCTTTTTTCTTTCTAAGAGCAAAATAGATGATCAATCCAATTATAACTAAGGCCAAAATTACATACCACAGATAAGGTTTAAAATCGTCAAATTGATATGGTTCGGTTTGATTTGCTTTTATTGGAAACATCTTCTGTTTGGTTGTGTCAATAGCAACGGTTGCTACATTAATCAATAAAGAATCTGTTAAGTGTAATCTTTGGCGAATAAATATTTGTTGTTGTGGAATGTAGTAAGAACCACTATCAAAACTTGTTAAGATGTATTTTTTGATCAACTGATTTTTAATAGTGTCAATCTTTTTGTCTTCAACAATTTCTAAACCAACTAACTTATCGAGTTTTGGGATGATAACATTGGCAGTGTCTTTAATAGTTAGTTTGTATTCAAACTGTTCACCAATTCTAATATTTATTGTGTCAATTTCTGCCTTTACAATAGGGTCTTGTTGTGCAAAAGCGATGCTTGAAATAAATAAAAATATATATAAAATTTGTTTTTTCATTTGTCTTGTACTTGCCATCTTAACTAATATGGAATAATTAAAGCAACCGAGTTGCTAGTTTCCCTTGTGTTTAAAATAGCCTAATAATTTTTTCACATAATCTTCATCAACACGAGTAGTAATAGTTCCTGCTCCAGAACGACTAAATGTTTTCTTATAATAATCATTCAATCGCAATGCGTTGGCTTTATAGTTTGTTCTAATTCTTTTAGAACTTGTATTTATCAATTGTACTTTTCCAGTTTCTGAATCCAACATCGGTACAATTCCTAAATTGGGAATCTCGGTATCGTGTTTGTCATAGACTTTAATTCCAGTAACATCATGTTTTCTTCCTGCAATCTTTAAGGTTTGCTCATAGTCATCATCCATAAAATCTGACAGTAAAAAGACAATAGCCTTCTTTTTCATCACGTTTGATAAAAATTTCAAGGCTTCATTGATACTCGTTTTTCTGCTTTCAGGTGTAAACTCAATCAATTCTCTTATAATTCTTAATACATGTCTTTTTCCTTTTTTTGGCGGAATGTATAACTCTATTTGATCAGAAAACAACAGCAATCCAACTTTATCATTATTTTGGATGGCTGAAAAAGCTAATGTTGCTGCAATTTCTGTTGCTGTATCTCTTTTAAATTGTTGATTTGTTCCAAAGAATTCTGAACCAGAAATATCTACCATTAACATCATGGTTAATTCGCGTTCTTCTTCAAAAACTTTTACATGTGGTTCGTTGTAACGTGC
>MAAC01010007.1_pt1 | contig 25569 bp, 19 predicted proteins | sample 1115981 | NCBI WGS metagenome assembly MAAC01 (sample SAMN04961126, study PRJNA320927) | seawater metagenome | isolation source: sample BD02T64 sea water enriched with oil for 64 days | place: USA:Gulf of Mexico | collected 2013-07-27
TCAAAACATTTATTTTTTATGTCTACTGCTATTTCTTCACCTTCTTCATCGCCAAAACGCAAAATATTAGTGACTTGTGCATTACCCTATGCCAATGGTTCAATTCATTTAGGTCACTTACTTGAACATATTCAAACTGATATTTGGGTGCGCTTCCAACGCATGCGTGGTCATGAAACTTATTTTGTTTGTGCTGATGACGCACACGGCACGCCTATTATGCTTAAAGCCCAAGAGCTAGGCATTAGCCCTGAAGAAATGATCAATGCCGTACGTGACGAGCACGTAGCTGACTTTGCTGATTTTCATATTAGTTTTGATAATTATCATTCAACCCACTGTGAAGAAAATGAAACATTAGCGAGTGATATTTATAATAAACTACACGCTAAAGGCCATATTAAAACGCGCACTATTTCTCAGCTTTTTGATCCTGAAAAAGAGATGTTTTTACCCGACCGTTTTATTAAAGGCACTTGCCCTAAATGTAAAGCGGAAGATCAAAATGGCGATAGCTGTGACGATTGCGGCGCAACCTATTCACCCACTGAAGTTTTAAACCCTCGCTCAGTGGTATCAGGTGCTACCCCAGTACTAAAAGACTCAGAGCATTATTTCTTTGACTTGCCTGCCTTTGAAGGCATGTTAAAAGACTGGATACACAGCGGAGCACTACAAGAAGAAATGGCTAACAAGCTTTCTGAGTGGTTCGAGCAAGGTTTAAAGCAGTGGGATATTAGTCGAGATGCGCCCTACTTTGGTTTTGAAATTCCTAATGCACCGGGTAAGTTTTTCTATGTGTGGTTAGATGCACCTATTGGCTACATGGGCAGCTTTAAAAACTTGTGTAATAAAAATCCGCAAATAGATTTCGATAGCTTCTGGAAGGAAAATTCAGACGCTGAGCTATATCATTTTATTGGTAAAGACATTATTTATTTCCATAGCCTGTTTTGGCCTGCAGTGCTTGAAGGCGCAGGTTATCGCAAGCCTACCTCAGTTTATGCTCATGGTTTTGTTACCGTTAATGGCGCAAAAATGTCTAAGTCGAAAGGTACTTTTATTAAAGGCCGCACTTATTTAGATCACTTAAACCCAGAGTATTTACGTTATTACTACGCGGCTAAATTAACCAACCGTATTGATGATTTAGATTTAAATCTTGAAGATTTCGCTCAACGCGTCAACTCTGATTTAGTCGGTAAAGTGGTTAATATTGCCTCTCGCTGTGCAAGTTTTATCACTAAGCGTTTTGATGGCATGTTATCAACAACTATTGACGACCAGGCACTGGCTGATGAAGTAATGAATGCAGGTGATAGCATAGCGGCTCATTATGAATCTCGCGACTTTGGCCGTGGCATGCGTGAAATTATGGCACTTGCCGATAAAGTGAATGAGTATATTGCCATCAAAGAACCTTGGCAGTTAATCAAAGATGAAAGTGCTCGGCGAGAGAAAAGCCAGCAAGAAGTGCAAGATATTTGCTCGCTTGGCATTAACATGTTCCGCACGTTAATGATTTATTTAAAACCAGTACTACCTGTGCTTGCTGACAGTACCGCAGCATTTTTAAATGACGAACTTGTTTGGGAAGGACACAAGTCGCTGTTAACTGATCACAAAATCAATAAATTTAAAGCCTTATTACAACGTGTTGACATGGACAAAGTCAATGCCATGACTGACGCGTCAAAAGAAAATTTAGCGCCAAGTTCATCGGCCAGTAACGATAATAAGAAAACGAAAAAAGCCTCGAAAAAAGCAAAAGCTGTCGACAACAGTGTCGCGCTAGCTAATCCGTTAGCCGCAGACCCTATTAGTGAAGAAATTCAATTTGATGACTTTGCTAAGATTGATTTACGTATCGCTAAAATAATCAATGCTGAGCATGTTGAAAAAGCAGATAAACTGCTTAAGTTAACCTTGTCGCTTAATGACGATGACTCAGAAACTCGACAAGTATTTGCAGGGATTAAATCAGCTTATCAACCAGAAGACTTAATAGGCAAGCACACCGTGCTAGTTGCCAACTTAGCGCCGCGTAAGATGCGCTTTGGCATGTCAGAAGGTATGGTGTTAGCTGCAGGCCCTGGTGGTCAAGATTTATGGATACTAAATCCTGACGATGGCGCTAAAGCTGGTATGCGCGTTAAGTAAAACAGTAACGGTTCACCACCGAGCCGCGATGCTTCACAGAGGGCTCTTCGAGCCTACACAGAGGTTTTGTTATCTTTGTTAGTCTCGGTGCTCTCTGTGGTAAATATTTTTAAGCTGAGTAAATACAAAAAATAAAGGTATGGCATAACGCGATACCTTTTTTATTTATAAATAACAGAGTTTCTCGCCATGCTAAAAACCAATATTTTACTAACACTTGTTGCCTGTACACTTGCTTTAGGGATAAGTGCTTGTAGTACAAATTATCAAGTATCAACCAACTTAGATAAGGAAAATTTTCAGCACTATTTTTCAGCCGCTGAAGTTGAGATTTATGAACATGAACAAGATATTACGGCTCGCCACCAATTCATTGGCGTGGTTGAAGGACAAGACTGCCAAGAGAAGCCTCACCATGCAGCCCCTGATGAAATTAACGCCAGAACACAAGCAAGGCAACTAGCCTTTGAGCAAAAAGCTAATGGGGTTGTTTTTACTGGTTGCGCCAAGTTAACAGCGGAGCAATTAGCACAGCTAAGCCGTAGTAATGACGCCCTACAATGCCATGCCATCATTATTTGTTATGGTAAAGCTTTTGCTGTCGAAGCTGATAGTAAAACTAACGATTGAAGCTAACTATTAAAAAAAGTGTAAACACTAATGAGCAATGTCAATAACGCCATCACGTTCAACTATATTGGTCATATTTTATCGCCTTTTAAGGAAAAGTTTGCTATTCCACGTCAACCTGGTTTAGTAAACGCCGCTCAGGGAAAGGTGGTATTAACCGGTGATGCCAACAATGCTGACTTGGTAAAAGAGTTGAGTCAGTTTTCTCATATTTGGTTATTATTTGTTTTTCATGGCACGCAAGCCCAAGGTTGGAATCCCCTTGTTAGGCCGCCTCGATTAGGAGGTAATAAAAAAATAGGTGTGTTGGCAACCCGATCAACTTTTCGGCCCAATCCTATTGGCATGTCGGTAGTTAAATTACTCTCGATAGAAGTCAAAAATCAGCAAGTGATACTGCACATTTCCGGGCTAGACTTATTAGATAAAACCCCTATCGTTGATATAAAACCCTATGTGCCCTACTCTGATTCTTTGCCTGAAGCGCAAGCGGGTTTCGCGCAAAGCCAGCCAGCAATAGATTTATCAATAAGTTTTAGTGGCAATGCACAACTAGCGTTAAAAAAGTTTAGTGAAGAGCGGCCTGAATTGGCTTTACTGATTGAACAAGTGCTAGCGCAAGATCCTCGCCCAGCGTATAAGCAAGGCAAGGATGATGACAAAATGTATGGTATGACTTTGTATGACTTAAATATTGAATGGCAAATGCAAGATTTAACAAACATACTCGTTACTGATATAACCAAACATAAAAAGTCGCTTAAATGATTACTCTTTAACAACTTTGCCAGCTTTCATAACAAAATCAACATCTAGCAATTCTTCAATGTTATTTAACGGATTACCATCAAAAGCGATAATATCAGCGATTTTTCCTTGCTCTATTGTACCTAAGCTAGTCGACAGTCCAATTAAATCAGCGGCATTGATGGTGGCAGATTTTAACACCTCACTATTTTTCATCCCTGCTTGCACCATTAACACGCCCTCTTTACCGTTATTGCCGTGAGGAGAAACACCACTGTCTGTGCCGTAAGCAATTTTAACCCCTGATTTAAATGAGTTTTTAAAGTTATCTATCATGTCTGCACCCACACGAATTGCTTTGGCTTTAATGGTTGCTGACATAAAATTAGTATTTTTAGCAAGGCCTACTACCGTATCACCGGCCATAAGCGTTGGCACTAAATAAGCGCCTGATTTTTTAAAGAGTTTAATGCTTTCTTTATTGGCGTAGCTGCCGTGCTCAATGCTGTCTACGCCTGCTCGAAGCGCTGCGTTAATGCCATCGGCAGCATGTGCATGGCTGGCCACTTTTCTACCTAACGCATGAGCAGCATCAACCACTTCTTTTAACTCATCATCAGCCATTTGCTGGCCTGTACCGGTATTCGTATCAGACAGTACGCCACCTGTTGAGGTGATTTTAATCACATCTGCGCCAAATTTTATTGCCCGACGAGTAGCACGGCGACAATCATAAGGACCATCACATACCGTTTGACTAGTGCGCATTTCAAGAATATCAGGACTTAAACCATCAACATCGCCATGACCGCCCGTGACAGAAACGGATGTTCCTGCAGCGATAACACGTGGGCCATCAATCCAACCTTTAGCTATGCCATCACGCAGGGCAAAAATTTGCTCTGCTCTTGCGCCAAGATCTCTCACCGTAGTAAAACCTGCCATTAAGGTTTTTTTAGCATTAAATGCACTTTGCATTAACGCATCAGCATCTGACATACGCAAAGCTTGGCTATCATTTTTTGGCCCCAACTCACCTTGTAAATGCACGTGCATATCCATTAAACCTGCCATCACGAAACTTGATGATAAATCAATAAGCTGCGCGTCTTTAGCGATTTTATTGGCACTGATAAAACCTTTTTTAATATCGATGATTTTACCGTCAGTGATAACAATGGTTTGCTTAGCTAATGGCTTTTCACCGGCAACTTGTAATAAAGTGCCCGCATGGATCACTTGTGTTTGTGCGAGTAAATTAAAAGAAGAAAAAACAACAAGTGCTAATAAGGAGTGTATTAATACATTTGCAGGTGTTGTTATTTTACTTATTTTACTTATTTGAGTTATTTGAGTTATTTGGTTTTTTTTTGTTGTAACTGTGTTGATGACCATAGTGGTATTACTCTTTGTTTACTCTGTAAAATACAGACTTTAAAATATAGCTGCCAATACCATAACAGCTATATTTTATACGTCAATAAGCTTAAAACTTAAGTGATCGCGGTTAAAAATAAGCCTCAATTAACTATGTAAGTGACTGGAATCAGAAACTAGTGGTGATGACCACCTACGCCATGGGCATGACCGTGCTCTACTTCTTCATCGGTTGCAGAACGTACATCAATAACTTCAACATCAAAGGTGATCACTTTGCCTGCTAATGGTGGGTTAATGTCAACAGTCACCATAAATTTACCTGTCTTAACAACGGTTACTTGCCGTTGACCTTGCTCAGTGTTAACAACGGCCACCATGCCTGCTTTCCATTTAGCATTTTTGCTTGGTAAACCTTGTAAATGCTTAGCAGGTACACGCTCTACTAAATCTTCTTGGCGCTCACCGTAAGCATCTTCAGGTTGTAAGGTTACGCTAAACTTATCGCCTGCTTCTTTATCGGTTAGCGCTTTTTCTAAGCCTGCTAAAGTGTTGTCTGCACCATGCAAATAAGCCATAGGCTCATTACCTTGAGATGATTCTAATGTTTCACCTGCTTCATCTTTTAACACATAGTGAAATTGAACAACGGTTTTATCTGTAATTTTCATTTTCGTCTCCGACATTTTTTTCTCCGAATATAGGCTTTAACTTAACTTTGACCTGATTAACTTTGACCTGATAAGTAATGGTGCGCAGTTTAACATTAAACATGGTAGTTTTACGCCCATTTATGCCCACAGCAGCAAAATAACCACGCTTAAAATAATAAAAAACATACCAAGGTATTCAATAGCGGTTATTTTTTCTTTAAATAAGCGATAAGTGAGCGCTAAAGTGATAAAAAACTCTACTTGCCCTAGCGCTTTAACATACGCAGCGGTTTGCAAACTTGCGCCAGTAAACCAACCGATAGAGCCAAGTACGCTAGTAACGCCAACAAATAAACATAAACGCCAATGCTTGAGCATCAAGCCGAGTTGCTTTTTGTCTTGAAAATAAACATAAGCAACTGAAATGATAGTTTGCACTGTGATCATAAAGACAAGCGTTATTGCCGCACTCACCATTAAATCGGTATTAAGCGCCAAGCTAGACTCGCGAATAAGTAAAGTAGTAATAGCCAAACCTAAACCTGCGCCAAGCCCAAAGGCTAAACCTGCCATGGCATCAGAGCCAGCAAATATTTCTCTTGGCTTAAATTTGATTTTCGAGACAAAAAATACGCCAACAACACCGACCACAACGCTAAACCAACCCATAAAGCTTAACGGCGCAGCAAATAACAATGCGCCAACAATGGCAACTTGAATGGCTTCTGTTTTGGCAAGGCTAGTCGCCACAGCAAAGTTTTTATAACGAAAGGCGGCCACTAAACAGACGGTACCAATAATTTGCGTTATACAAGCAATTAACGCATAACCTAAAAAGTCATTATTGAGGATTGGTACTGATATTTCGCGAAACTCTAGCAACCACCATAAATAGCCCCAGGCAAAGGGCAATGCATACACATAGCGCACCGCAGTGGTTGCCATGGCGTTTAATTTGCCAGAAAGCTGTTTTTGTCCAGCGGTACGTACTGCTTGCATTGTGGCAGCCAGCAAGGTGAAATAAATCCAATTTGGCTCTGAAATAGATAACACTTATATTCCTTGTTTTTTACAATTTCTTTGACAGGTAATCTTTAACCGCTAGTTTTTAACGGTTAGCTGTGCGCATGCGACTGCTTAACTTGCGATAAAAGCAAACTGTTTGTCTAGCACACTGACGCCTAAGCCACTTTGTTTTTCAACTTTAACTTGCACCGCAATACGCTCTTTTAACGCTTCAACATGGCTAATAATGCCAATCATTTTGCCGCTAGCATTGAGGTTATCTAAAGCATCGAGGGCAATTTCTAAGGTGTCATTGTCTAAGGTGCCGAAACCTTCATCTAAAAAGAGCGAATCAATGCTGGTTTTACTACTGACCAAATCAGACAACGCTAGTGCTAAAGCTAAACTCACCAAAAAACTTTCACCACCCGAGAGTGTTTTAGTATCGCGCACACTATCCCCTTGCCAAGTATCAAGTACTTGTAAACTGAGCGTTTCGCTTTGCTGGCATTGTAGTTGGTAGCGGCCATCAAGCTTGTTGAGTTGAACATTGGCGAGATAAACAAGATTATTAAGGGTTAAGCCTTGAGCAAATTTTCTAAATTTAGCGCCGTCAGCAGAGCCTATTAAGCTGTTAAGATAAGCCAGTTCATCTAAGGTAACTTGCTCACTTTCAATTTGTTTTAATAAGCCTTGCTGTTTTAATTTGCCTTGCTGATCATGGCTAATGGCTTGTTGAACTTGTCCTAGTTTTATTTGTTGCTGCTTAAGTTGCTCAGTTAAATCTGCAAGTTCAGCGTCAATACTTGCTAACGAAAGTGCTGTTAATTTTTCAATGTCGCTACTACTGCTATGACTGTTTTTAACAGACACAGTAAGCGACTCATCCGCGTCTACTGTCGCTTGTTCATAGTCAAAAAGTTGCTGTTGGGCTCTTTGCTCTTGCCCCAAAAGCTGTTGTAATTGAGCGGCTATTGCTTGTTGCTCTTTTTGTAGCGCGGTAAGTTTAGTTTTGGTGTCAGCCGTTTGCTCTGTAACTTCTTTTCTAATAAAATCAGACTGTTGACAGTAGGCATCATTATAGCCCAGCTCAAAAAAAGCAGTTACACGTAACTGCTTTTTAGCTTGTAGTTGACTATTGAGTGCCGCTTCTTGCTGCGCTAAGGTTGCTAATTGTTGCTCGGCTTGTGTAACTTGTGCAACGGCTAAAGCAGTTGTTTGTTCAACGGTTGCTAAGCTAGCCAAAAGTGTTTGTAACTGGGCTGACTTTTGCTCAAACAAAGCGACTTGCTGTTGTAAAATTTGCAACCAATTATCGGTACTCAAAGCTATCGTATGTATAGCGTTTACGTCAGCCACTAGTGCCGTTTTCATATTTATCTGTTCAGTTTTCAATTGCTGCATAGCTAAATTTTGCTGCGCTAAATCATGCTGGGCATGGTTTAATTTTTCTTTTATTAACGCTTCTTGATGCTGAGCTTGTGCTAATAGTTGGTTAACGTCTTGTAGCGCTTGATTGCTGATAACAACACGTTGGCTATGTTGAGTAAATTCATCACTAAATTGGTGTAGTTGTTTAACTTGCTTGCTGATTTGTACGCATGTTTGTTCAATCAAAGCTAAGTTTTCAAGCGCTATAGGTTCAGACAGTGGCAAAGCAACAAAATTGCTTGATAACTCAGCCTGTTCAGCGATGATTTTCTTCTCACGCTCATGATTCGCGTTAATATCAGCCTTTAGTTGACTTTCTTGCTTAGCAAGCTCCTTCCCTTGCGCTTCTAAGCGCTCTAGTTCACCATGAATACTTTGCAAACGGTTTTGTTGTTCATCAAGGTTAATGGCTTGATACTCTGTAATAGCAGGGTGTTCGACAGAGCCACACAAAGGACAAGGTTGCTCAGGCTGTAACTTGGCTCTGTGCTCACTAAGCGCCATAATGGTTTGCTGTTGGGCAATTAAGGTTTCAACATCAAGCTTTTGCTGCTTTACTTGGGTAAATTGCTGACGTAAGTCGGTTAACTGTGATTCTGTTTTTGTTAATGTCGGTATTAATTGCTGATTTTGCGCGACTAATTGTTCTAATTGCTGCAAAAAATCATGATAACGCTTAGCAAGCTGATGCGCCTGTTGCTGGATATTTTGCTGTTGTTGCCAATGGTTAACTTTGTTATTTAGTGACTCATTCATTGATGCATTTGTTAATGCCTCGCCATTAAGCCCAATGGTATCAAGCAAGGTAGCATTATCGCTAAGGTGCTGTTTTTGTTCTGAGTCAAGCGCCTGTATTTGTACCACTAAAGCTTGATGTTGCTGTTGATTTTGGCTTAACAAGGCCTGCTGACTTTTCTGCTCTGCAAGCAATCCTTGGTTGTTATTTTCGCTTAACCTTAACTGCTGTGCTATGTCAGTAATCTTTGTTTGTATTTGCGCTATTTGATTTTCTTGATTAGCCCATAACGGTAGTTTTTCTTTTACCTTTATTAGTGCTTGATGTTCAGTACTATGAGCTTGTAGCTGAGCAATTTCGACAACTAGCTGTGCTTGTTCTGTTTGGCTTTGCTGGTGCTGTTGCTGTGATTTATCAACGACTTGCTTTTGTGCGCTTATTTGGCTCGACACTTGGCTTATTTGAGTGCTGACGTTGGCAATATCGCTGTCTAGCGGCAGAATTTCGTTAATAAGCTTAGTTTCAATGATATTGTGCTCAGCTTGCTGTTTTTCTTGCTCGACTAAACAAGCATCTATCACTAATTGACTCTTGGCAACTTGCTCTTTAGTGTGCTGGCTTTGTAAAGCCAACTCATCAAGTTGGGCTAGCTGTTTTTGTTGTGCTTGGCTCGCTAAGGCCAAGTTTTTTAATGCTAAATAAGTTGATTGTACAAGGTTAATTTGATCATTTTGCTGCGTTAACGCGCTTAGTTCACCCTGTAATTCACCCAACGCTTGCCCGGATAACAAACTCACCCCTTGCGATTTTGCTTGGATAAGCTGCAAAGACTTTTCAGCGGCTTTGTGATTTTCAAATACTTGCTTTGAAATATCACCATATATTTGCGTGCCCGTTAATTGCTCCAATAGTTGTGCTCGGTCATTAGCGGGAGCATTTAAAAAGGCGGCAAACTCACCTTGTGACAGCATCATAGACTTTCTAAATCGTGAAAAATCTAAACCCGTTATTTCGGCTATTTTGCTGCGCACTATCTTAAGTTTTTCAGCAATAATAGTGCCATCAATCAGTGCCAGTTCAGCAGTTGGCTCAAGTAAATTGCCATCGGTTTTATTTCGGGCGCGTTTTTGACTCCAAAAAGCACGATAACCTTGCCCTTTTACTTCAAATTCTACCTCAGCCATGCAATGGGCGGTAAAACGTGTCATCAGTTGATTTTGTTTTTTAGAAATACCTAATCCCGTGGAAGAATTTAACCGCGGCGTTTGATGATAAAGCGCTAAACAAATAGCATCAAGAATACTGGTTTTTCCCGCACCAGTAGCACCAGTAATGGCAAAAAGCCCATTCGAGTCAAACGGCTGTTGAGTAAAGTCTAACTGCCAAGCATTCTTTAAGGCGTTGATGTTTTCAAAGCGTAAGCGCAATATTTTCATGACTCACCTGCGGCTAATACTTGCGCGACCGTTTGTTTAAATAACGTTTGTAACTGCGCTTTACGCGCAACAATATTCGCACTATCTTGCTGGTCATCATCAGCCTCTTTCTTGTCATTCATCTCACCTGACCAGGTTTCTTGGTTTAAACGTGAGGAAAATACTTCCTCTAAGGTTAATTCACTTAAGGTACTTTGATCTGCTTTATTAGCTAGCATCAAGCGTTTCCTGACTTGTTTTTCACGCCTAACCAGCAATACTTCAACGGGAAAGTCTTTCACTAAGGCAATTATTTTCGGTTGTAAATCACTTAATAAACCTGTGTTTGATAATTCTATATCAAGCCAAATTTTCATTGCTGCTGTCTTGGCTAACAAGTCTTTTGCTAATAACTCACTTCCTAATAAATCATTAACTAGCGCGGCAACCGCTTCGCTTAAATTCTCTATTGACGTTTTGACCATCGCCAGTGGCTGAAAGCACGGTACTATTAAATCGGTAATGGTTGCCAATTTATCTTGTTCAAAATCAACCATTAGTACTCGCTTATTCTGCTTAGCTTCGTCAAAACTGAGCGCTATAGGTGAGCCGCTGTAACGAATATGTTCAGTTTTAGCCACTTTTTGGGCACGATGAATATGTCCTAAGGCAATATAATCAGCCGCAGGGAAGGCATTACTTGGCAAAGCTTCGAGTGTACCAATGTATATATCACGCACAGAGTCTGATGCCGTAACGCCTAAAGCGGTTAAATGCCCCGTGGCAATAATAGGAAGTTTGTCTTGCTTGTCGCTAGTTGCTTGCAAAGAAACAAGTTGCTGAGCATGCTCAAACAAGGTTTGGTAGTGACTAACAATCGCTTGTTGCAAGCTTTTAGATTTATCGGTGGCCGATTGCCCCGCTTGGCTTTTAATAACATCACGCGGGCGAATAAAAGGCACCGCACAAATAATCGCTTGTGGCTTACCTTGTTTATCATTGATGGCAAAAACTTGCTCGGCTAAGTTATCCTCAATGCTGGTATCAGTAACATTAGCAATAACACGGGTTGATAACGCGCCAAGCAACTCTTTTGATTCTGCCAACATGCTAACCGAGTCATGGTTACCTGCTAAAACAATTAACTGACAATCAAGACTTTGTAAGTCGCTAATAAAGTTGAAATACATTTGCCGCGCATAACTAGGTGGCGTCGCTGTATCAAAAATATCACCAGCAACAATAATGGCATCAACCTCATGCTCTGTAACTTGGATAAGTAACCAATTGAGAAACTGTTGGTGTTCATTTGCACGGCTTTTGCCATAAAAATATTGGCCAAGGTGCCAATCTGAGGTGTGAATAATGCGCATAGAGTGCAAAAGGCGTAATTAAGAATGAATAGGTTGATAATTCTACCTGATTAAGCTGAATAAACCATTAAAGATATTAACAAAAAAATAATTTTTCACCACCTAGGTGTTCTCTGTGGTAAAGTTTTTTAAGCTAGGCAAATACCAGACAAATACCTGACCACAACGCTAAAGCACTGAGAAGAAATGACACCCGCCACTAAGCAACTTAAAAAGCATAAAATCGCTTTTGAAACCCTTCAATATCAGCATGACACTCATGCTAGCTCGTTTGGTCTTGAAGCAGTAGCAAAGTTATCACTTGCGGCTGATCAAGTCTTTAAAACCTTGGTTGTTTGCGGTGACAGCGAACAATTAGCCGTTGCTATTGTGCCTGTTAATGTAAAATTAAACTTAAAGGCACTCGCCAAAGCTTTAAAGGTTAAAAAAGTAAAAATGGCAGAAGCTAAACGCGTCGAAGCTAGTACGGGCTATGTGTTAGGCGGGGTTAGTCCACTCGGTCAGAAGAAAAAATTGTTAACCGTTATTGATGCTAGTGCCAAAACCTTGCAACAAATTTATGTCAGTGGTGGCAGACGAGGGCTAGAAATAGCCTTGTCGCCAAATGACTTAGCTAAAGTATGTCAGGCAACTTTTGCCGATATTGCCAGTTAACCGCGAAAATTAGCAGAAAACCTTATCAATTGCTTGGCTGGTACCGGTTTACTAAAGTAATAGCCTTGTAAATAATCGCACTGCAATTCATTTAATAAAGTAAGTTGCTCTTTTGTTTCAACGCCTTCAGCAACCACTGTTAACCCTAAACTATGCGCCATCGCGATGGTTGCATGAACTAAATCAAGATCCGCTTTATTATTAGTGATGCCATCGATAAAACTTCGATCAATTTTTAAAACATCAAAGTCGTACCGTCGTAAATAACTTAAGGAAGAATAGCCCGTGCCAAAATCATCCATTGATAGCTTTATGCCGAGTTTATTTAGCGCTGTTAAGGCATCATCAATATAAGATTGACCGATCATCAATACGCCTTCGGTTATTTCAAGTTCAAGCTTGTTGGCTTCAATATTGGCTTCCATTAAAAATTGCTGTATTAAGGTTAATAATTTAGGATCTCTAAACTGACGCGGTGATAAATTTACCGCTATACGTAATTCATGCTTAGTTTGATTTTGCCATTCCCGTAAAAATAGCAAGGCTTGTTTTAAAACAAACTGACCAATTGGCACAATCAAACCCGTATGTTCAGCAATAGGAATAAACTCATCTGGGGTGATGTCACCTAAAGCCGGATTATGCCAACGTAGCAGCGCTTCTGCGCCAATAATTTGTTGACTAGCGGCTTTAATTTGTGGCTGATAGAAAACTATAAACTCACCACGTTCAAGTGCGCCATGCAGTTGCTCTTCCACTTCAAGGCGCCTTAGCATTTTAGCATTCATTTCTTGGGTAAAAAATGAGTAGGTATTTCGTCCTAATGCTTTTGCTTGGTACATAGCGATATCAGCATTACGTAAAAGCGCTGAAGAGCAATTACCATTTTCAGGATAAATGGCAATACCAATACTTAAGGTGATAATAAGCTCGCGATCGTCAATTTTAAACGGCTCTCTAAAGCTTTTTAATACATTTTCAGTAATAGATAGAGCATTGACATTATCGACAATGCCTCGTAGCAATATAATAAATTCATCACCGCCAAGGCGACCAACAGTATCTTCTTTTCTTACCACTTGGTTTAAACGTTGTGCTGCTTCAACAAGAAGCTTGTCACCAATGTCATGGCCGAATGAATCATTTACTTTTTTAAAATCGTCTAAGTCTAAAAAGAGCACGGCAATTTTTTCATTATTGCGCTGTGCTTCATTAAGCATTTGCGATAGGCGGTCAAGCGCTAAAAAACGATTGGGTAATAAGGTTAAGGTATCAAAGTAAGCATGATGACGTATGACTTCAGCCGTTTTGTGTTGCTCGGTAATATCACGAACAATGGTCACCACTTGGTTATGCTCTGGCAACTGGCTAATTCGCGCTTCAAAATAGATTAAACCATGGGGCATTGAAAGCTCATATTCAAAGCTTACCACCCCTTCTTGCTGTAATACTTTAGCAATATGGGTTTGAAATTTGCCAGCCACTTCATCAGGTAGGATATCAACCATAGATTTGCCGATAAACTCACTTGGCGCGACATAAAGATTCTTTTTATTGCTGGCATGATAATCAATGATGGTGCCATCTTCTGTCATCAAAAAAAATAAATCGGGTATTGCTTCAAATGCCGCTTCAAGCATGCGCTCTTTAAATACGGCTTGCGCCTGAGCAAGTTTAATTTCGGTTAAATCAACATCAATACAGTACATTTGTTTTTTATTATATTGATTAGTCAATAAAACATGACTTGAAAAAACATTAACATCATGACCATTTTTATCACACAAAATCAGCTCTGCTGCGGGGATTTCTATGCCTTTATTTATCCAGTCACTGTGCGCGGCAATAACAAACTCCCCCATAAGCTTAGGGATAATCAGCTGCTCTAACTTTTTTCCTAACGCTTCTGTGGCACTATAGCCATAAAGTAACTCACTGCCTTTGTTCCAATAGATAACTCGACGATTTTCGTCATATCCTTGCACAGAAATAGCGTCCACTGCATCGAAAATTTGATGCAGTGGATCGGTAAGAACATATTGATGTGCCAACATTTTGCTAGCTTTCCCTGATTCCATATTTGGCAGGATCCAATAAAAACGAAATAGTATATTTAATAGTAGACTCAAATAATTAATTTTACGCCATTAAATAGCTCAAAAATCAAGCAACTAAAGCTTTTCAACATTCACCGCAACCACTTTATATTCTGGGCATTTGGTATGTTTGTCGGTGACATCACCCGTTACTCTGTTGATCATTAGCTCTGGAAAGTGAAAAGTCGTAAAAAGAATGCCTTGCTTAACTTTATCGCTTATTTGTGCCTTTAAGGTAATTTCACCGCGGGCAGAAAACAGCCTAACTTGGCAGCTATCCGTAATGCCTTTTTCTGTCGCATCTTGAGGGTTTACCAGTAAAACATCTTCATTAACAAGTTTTTCATTGCCAGTTCTGCGGGTCATGGTACCGGCATTATAATGCTCTAAATTACGACTAGTGGTTAAAATAAAAGGGAATTTTTCACTGTTTTTAAGCACCTCTTGGCTTTCTTCAAATTCAAAGAAGTGAAATTTACCTAAACCCCGTTTAAAAGACTCGATATGCAGAATTTGTGTATCAACGCCATCTTTAGTGACTGGCCACTGAAGTCCATTTTCGCCGAGGTTTTGCCAAGTGATCCCCGCAAAAAATGGCACAATTTGTGATATTTCTGCCAGCACCTTTTCAGCCAACTCAACACCTGAAGCACTGTTACCTGAAACATAGCACTCTTGCGGGTAGTGCAATGCTTGCATCATTTCTACAATTATCTGCCCGTCTGTTTTGCACCCTACTCTTGGTTTTACCGCGGCATTCACTTTTTGTACCCGGCGTTCACCATTAGTAAAAGTACCGCTTTTTTCTAGAAAAGTCGTGCCCGGTAAAACCACATCCGCCATTTTTGCCGTTTCAGACAAAAAGATTTCTTGCACGATAAGCAAGTCTAATTTTTCAAGGCTTGCGACCACATGTTGCTGATTAGGGTCGGTTTGCACCACATCTTCACCTAAAATCCACAGCGCTTTTAACTCACCCGCTAAGGCGGCATTAAACATTTCAGGAATTTTATAACCTACTTGGCTTGGCCATTGGCTTAAGTTAACCATTGATTTATCGGTGATATTATAGTGTTGCTGATAACGCTTAATATTATCTTCATTATCAACAGGGAAATACCCTGCACCTTGATGAGGCTGACAGCCCATATCTGCTGCGCCTTGAACATTATTTTGCCCGCGCAGTGGGTTCATACCAACCCCTGCTCTGCCAATATTACCCGTTAGCATAACAAGATCGGCAATGCACATGATGGCGCGGCTGCCTTGACTATGCTCTGTGACACCCAAACCGTGAAAACTCATCGCTTTATCCGCTTTTGCATAGGCAATAGCGGCCTGTTTAACTAAGTGTTTATCAACCCCAGCAATAGTGGCTAACTCGTCAATATCAAGCGCCATAATGGCTTGGCTATACTGTTGGTATTCTTCTGTACGAGTGTTAACAAACTCATCATCAACTAAGCCTGCGGCAATAATAAAATACGCCATCATATTAAGCACAGCGACATTGGTGCCCGGACGAAGCTGAATATGCCAATTAGCATAACGCGCCAATTCAGTTTTAACTGGGTCAAGGACAATAAGTGGCGTACCTTTCATCACTTTCTGTTTGATTTTAGCGCCTGTTACAGGGTGGGCGGCGGTTGGATTAGCGCCAATAAGAATATAAAGTCAGTTTGCTTTAAATCATCAATAGAATTAGTGGCAGCCCCAGTACCAAAACTATGCTGCATACCATACGCGGTAGGTGAATGACAAACTCTTGCGCAACAATCTATATTATTGGTGCCAATCACCGCGCGCATCATTTTTTGTAATAAGTAGTTTTCTTCATTAGTACAACGGGCTGAAGAGATACCAGCAATAGCATCACTGCCATGCTTGGTTTTAATGTCAGTTAAATGTTTGGCAATATAGTCAAAGACATAATCCCAACTTACTTTGGTTAACTTGCCGTCAATTTTAACTAAGGGGGAGTCTAAACGATCACTGTGATCGTAAAATCGCCATGCATAACGCCCTTTTAAACAAGTATGACCGCTATTAACGGCAGCGTTTTTTGGCGCTTCAATAGAGAGTATTTTGTTATTTTGCACCGAAACGTCTAAATTACAGCCGACACCGCAGTATGAACATACGGTTCTGACTTTTTCAATAGCACTCTTTTTAGTTGTTAACTCAGCTTGCGCTAATTCGGCTTGTGCTAACTGTTGACGAAAAATATCTGAAATTGCGCCTGTTGGGCAGGTTTGTGCACAAGCACCACAGGATACGCAAGCTGAGTCATTAAAGCTGACATCTTGTCCTTTAATAATGCGAGCATCAAAACCGCGCCCCGCCACACTTAACACTTGCTCTCCTTGAATTTCATCACAGGCACGAACGCAGCGATTACAATCAATACACAAGGATAAATCCATACGCATATACGGATGGCTATCATCACAAAGGCTTTTTTCGCCTTTCTTATTTAAGTTTAGCGGCACACTGGTAATACTTTTACGCCCTTGTTTAAAACGCACTTTGCCAACACCAGTAGTGGCAACTACCTGTTCGAATTCTGTACGAGGCTGTTTTAGGCTATTGGTAAGGGTTTGCTCAGGCAAATCACTCAGCACTAACTCAACAATATTTTTGCGTAATTTTTCAATACGTGATGAATGAGTATAAACATGCATGCCCTCACCTATGGGCGTGTGACACGATGCCATCACTTTTCTCGGGCCATCAGCGGCTAAAGCCACGTCAACACTGCAAACGCGACAACTACCATAAGGCTCTAAACGAGTATCATCACATAAGGTCGGAATAACATTAGCGTCATTTAAACGACGACTAAAAGACAGAATTGTTTCACCACTTTCTATTGGGTAGGCAACACCATTTAAAAAGGCTTGTTTAAGGTTTTGATTAGCTTTATTCATGCTTTTTTGGCTCATGCTTACTTGGCTCATGGCTGTACTCCTTTAGCTACATTCTCATGACTAAAATAAGGCGAAATTTCCTCAGAAAAATACTGCAAAATGTTTTGTATCGGCAAAGGGACACCGCCGCCTAACGCACATAAAGAGCCTAACTGCATGGTTTCTAATAAATCATGCAGTAACTCGCTATCTATAAGCTGTTCGCCAGCAATAGCCTGCTCAAACATTTCTTGGCCGCGCACAGAGCCAATTTGGCAAGGGTAACATTTACCGCAAGACTCAAGCGCGGTAAACTCAAATAAATGGCCAATATAATCAATCATTCTCATGGACTGTGGTATGCCGATAATACTGGCATGACCCAGTAAAAAACCGTTTTCGGCGAAGGATTCAAAATCTATGCTGAGTTTGTCTATTTCACTCAATGGCACTACGCCACCCAAAGGCCCGCCGATATGCAGTGCTTTAATGTCCTTTGCAAATCCCCCAGCAAGGTCAATAACCTCAGTTAATGGTGTACCCATGGCAACTTCAATAATGCCCGAATGAGTAAATGCGCCGTCTAAGGAAAGTAATTTACTGCCGGTAGACTTACCATTGCCTAAATTTTTATATTGGTTAACACCGCTATTTTGTTGATCTAAGTTGGAGAAGATAAAATGTATCGAGCCAAACGTTTCAACATTATTAACCACGGTTGGGCAGCCAAACAAGCCACTTTGGGTAGGGAATGGTGGCCTAACTGACACCACAGGGCGCTGTCCTTCAATTGAGCGTAATAAAGCGGTTTCTTCACCACAAATATAAGCCCCTGCGCCTTTAATTATTTTAAAGGTAAAATCAGCACTGATAGTTTTTGCTAATAAAAGTTGTTCAAATTCACTAATGGCTAGCACTGTTTGCTTAATAGCTGCTGGATATTCGGCGCGAATATATAACACGCCCGTTTTAGCACCAGTTAAAAAGCCCGCCATTAACATACCAAAGAGCACCGCATGTGGTCTTTGCTCTAATAAATATCGATCTGAAAAGGCGCCTGCATCACCTTCATCGGCATTACAAACAATATATTTTTCCGTGCTTCGCTCGTTTAGGCCTTTTTCTTCAAGACCTTTTTCAGCAAGACAAGAGCGCCATTTAACACCCGTTGGGAAACCTGCGCCGCCACGGCCACGAAGACCCGACTCAACCAATTTATCCAACAATTGCTCTTTTGCCTCTCTTGTTGCGTACTGCTTTGCTAAGTCATTAAACAACTGGTAATACTTACCAATATTGGGGATTTTGGCGGTAAGAATAGCTGTCGCTAAGGTACAACGAACTTGATAATGCTCATTTGATGCAATCGACGGCTCTTTGGCAAGGCTGACTAAGTTATCGATGTCAGCGCCTGAAAAGTTATGATCGGCAATTTGAAAGGCACCATTTTCAGCGCAGCGTCCTAAACAAGTGACATGGCCGACATGATCAGCGCCAAATTGAACAATTAGCTTTTCTTTAACGGCCGATTGCGTGCCCGCACATAAACAAGAAGAACCATTGCAGACATAGGCTTTTTTGTTAGCGTTGTGTTGTGATGTACCATTGTCTAAAAAGTCGTAAAAGCTCGCCGCACCATGGACCACCGCCTCGCCCATTAAAAATGATTTTGCTAAGGCTTTTCTTTGCTGCTTTAAGTTGTTTGAGTTATCACTGCTATCAGTAATAACTAATTGTTGAAACAAGGTATTATCAATGCCTTGTCTACGGGCAAGTTGTGATAAATTTTTAGACATAATTGCTCTCTTGTATTAATTTTTTATACGCCAATCACCATGGTAAACATTGAAAGAGTTTTCACTGACAAAACCAATTAACGTTAATTCAAATCGTTGTGCTGCCTTTATTGCTAACTCCGATGGCGCACCAACCGCAACCAAAATGCAGATCCCCGCCATTACCGCCTTCTGTACTATTTCAAAACTGACTCTGCCACTCACCAGCATAAGCAAAAATTGCTCGGTTTGAGGTAATTGTTGCGTAAACAAACGCTGACCAATCAACTTATCAACAGCATTATGTCGGCCTATATCTTCAAAAACACTTAATAACTCGGCTTGTTGATTAAAAAGTGCCGCACCATGTACGCCACCAGTAAGGGTAAATAAATACTGCCGTGTGCGCATTTTTTCAGCGAGGGTATAAATAAGCTCACCACTAACCTGCTCGCCTTCAGTTAACGTTAATAGATTGGGCGGATTTTTTAACTCTAATGCCTTCAATGACGTTGCGCCGCACAAGCCACAGCTTGAATAGGTGGTTTGAAATCGTTCAATAGAAGTGAGCCTAGGCTGTTTCCCCTGCACTAACTGTACCTGCCAACTATTTTCTCGCGCTTGAGCATTATTACTATCGGCTGTGCTATCGGGAGTAATGCCCTCAATATCAGCAAAATTACTGATGACACCTTCACTAAATAACAAACCAAGGATCAAGAATTGATCATCGCCTAACGATCGCATGGTAATGGCGAATACTTTAGATTGAGCTACCGCCTCTTGGTTATGCCATTGCAAATTAATTTGTAACGGCTGCTCAGTAACAACACTATCGTGTTCAAGCACCCTGCTCGGCTTACTTTTACGAGTATAAATGACTTTATCAACACGTTTTACCATTTGCTGTGTAGCAGCAAAATTTGCCATTAGTTACCCACTTAGTCATCTTTATATTAACTAAAGTCTAACGCCTTAAAATTAAACTGGAAAGCTGAAAGTACAAAGCCAACTTTTAATTAATGAGCTATTTGTAAGGCTTTTGTTGCAAGTTGCAGGCTAGTTGCTAGATTAATCAAGGTAGATAAGAAAAATAAAATGACTCAACAAGGACTGAACATGGCTTCTGATGTAGAAATTGCCCAGCAATTTACCCCTAAACCTATTCACGAAATTAGCGATCAGCTCAATATAAAGCCGCAGCATGTACTCCCTTATGGCCGGGATATGGCGAAAATATCCCTTGATGCTTTAAATACCGAATCGACTACACAAGGTAAACTCATATTAGTATCGGCCACAACGCCAACGCCTTCAGGTGAGGGGAAAACCACCACTACTATTGGCTTAGGGCAAGCATTCACCCAGTTAAATGAATCTGTTTGCTTGGCATTACGAGAGCCTTCTCTTGGCCCTTGCTTAGGTATGAAAGGTGGCGCGACGGGCGGTGGTTATAGTCAAATAATGCCCAGCGATAGAATTAATTTACATTTCACTGGCGATTTTCACGCCATTACCAGCGCCAATAACTTACTTTCCGCTGCAATCGATAATCACATTTATCAAAACAATGTCCTTAATATTGACCCACGACAGTTAGTTTGGCGGCGCGTTATGGACATGAATGATCGTAGCTTACGAAACATAGTGCTTGGCCTGGGCGGTAAAATGCAAGGTGTGCCCCGTGAAGGGGGTTTTGATATTACCGCCGCATCAGAAGTTATGGCGATGTTATGTTTAGCGAATGATTACGCTGATTTGAAAACACGACTTGATCGCACCTTAATTGGTTACACTTACGACAGTAAGCCCGTTTATGCCAAAGAGCTAGAAATTACTGGCGCTATGATGGCCTTGCTACGCGATGCGATGCAACCTAACTTAGTACAGTGTTTTGAAGGTACTCCAGCTTTTGTTCACGGCGGCCCTTTTGCCAATATAGCTCATGGTTGTAACAGTGTTATTGCCACGCGAATGGCAATGCATCATAGCGACTGGGCAATAACAGAGGCGGGTTTTGGTTTTGATTTAGGCGCGGAAAAATTCTTCGATATAAAATGCCGAGTAGCACAATTAGACCCTGATGCTGTGGTACTCGTCACCACAGTTCGTGCTCTAAAAATGCATGGTGGTAAAGATAAAAATGCTTTAGCCGTTGAAGATTTAAGTGCCGTTGCTAAAGGTTTAGAAAATTTAGATAAACACATAGAAAGTGTTGAATTATTTAATAAACACCCTGTGGTGGCATTAAACCGCTTTACCGCAGATACCGATGCAGAAATTGCTTTAATAAAGGCGCGCTGTGTTGAACATGGTGTTTCATTTGCTGAAACCACGCACCATGCTGACGGTGGCAAGGGTGCCATTGAGTTAGCGAAAGCGGTCATGGCATCAATAGCTAAAAGCAAACCATTTAAACCACTGTATACACTCGATTTATCGGTAGTGGATAAAGTACGCAAAGTTAGCCGTGCCATGTATGGTGCCACTGATGTCGCTTTTTCCAAACAAGCAGAGAAAGACTTACAACATGTTGAGCAATTAGGCTTAACTCACTTACCTATTTGTATTGCCAAAGCGCCAAGTTCCTTGTCTGACGATCCCACTTTACATGGTAGGCCAAGAGATTTTGAAGTCACCGTTAGCTCAATACAAATTAATGCTGGTGCCGGGTTTTTAGTAGTGCTGACCGGTAATATTATGCGTATGCCAGGTTTACCTAAAAAACCAGCTGCGAATGATATTAGCCTACTTGTTAACGGCGTTATTGAAGGTTTGGAATAACATTGGTCATTTCAATACTCTACTTGAAATGCACCAATGAAATCAGCCTAAAAGGTAAACGCTTTAATTGTTAAAATAAATTAGAATGGTTATAGTTCAGCACTATTAAATATTAAGAAAACGAATGATTTGACCGTCTAAAAAATAACATAACTTACATGGAGTTACTGTCAAGACATGAACATTTTTCTACTTGCTGCGGGAACATTGAGTGCCATTGCGGCACTATTACACTTAGCTTGCATCTATTTTGGCGCACCTTGGTATCGATTCTTTGGGGCGGGTGAGCAAATGGCAATACTTGCTGAACAAGGTAGTATCCAACCCACTATGATCACTAGCTCAATTGTGCTTGTGCTTACTGTTTGGTCACTTTATGCCTTCTCTGCCGCTGGCGTTATTTTTAAGTTACCTTTGATTCGCTTAGCGCTGGCCTTAATTACGCTAATTTATTTAGCTCGCGGGGTTGCTGGTTTCTTTTTAATCAATACTCCTCTGGGTCGCTCCCCTGAGTTTTGGCTTTGGAGCTCTGCTATTTGTTTATTTTTTGGTATTGTTCACTTTATTGGTTTAAAGCGACAATGGACACGTTTATAAGTGAACTATAAGTAAATGATAAGCAAACAATAATTAATTTTAAATCAGACAAAAATAATCGGTAAACATAATACTTTCCCTGCCTGATAAGCAGTTATTTGAATGGAGTCTTAATTGTCATCTATACCTAAAAACAAAGTAGAGTTACAAAAAGCAATTACCGTCGCTTTTGATAAAATACTCTTTGATTACTCAAGTATCCCTGCTGAAATGTCACGTAAAGTTGGCATTATTGGCAATGTGAAAGGGACAGAGATTAGTGTTGGCGATACTATTGCTTACCTTATTGGCTGGGGGAAATTAGTTTTAAAATGGTACGCTTTAAAATCTAATAACCAAGCAGTTGATTTCCCAGAAACAGGTTATAAATGGAATGAACTCGGCCAATTAGCACAATTTTTTCATTCGCAGTATCACGAGTGGAGTTATGAAAATCTCCTTACGGAATTTAAGGTAACTATTACCAATATTTTGCTCTTAGTTGAATCTTTAAACAATAAAAAACTCTATGCTGAAAGCTGGTATGAGCAATATACATTGGGTAAAATGATCCAATTCAACACCTCTTCACCAATGATGAATATGCGTGGTAAAGTAAGAAAATTTAAAAAGATAAACCATATTGAATAATAATTCACATCATAAGACTTTCAAGTCAACATTAGGTTTATAATGGAAATAATATTAATCAGGCATGGCAGACCAAGATCAGCAGATAGTCCAATAATTAATGCTTGTGAATATATAAAATGGATCAAGCGATATAATTCATCAGATGTAGCTAAAAATAGCCGACCTGAACATATAAATGGCAGATATAAATCTTTTTATGTTGTTTCGAGCGATCTGAAACGAGCGATTCACTCCGCAAATATTTACCTGAAAAAAACACCTGAAGAAATTGATAAGCTGTATCGAGAAATGGAAATACCTAGATATAAATTACCATTGCAATTAAAAGCATGGCATTGGGTTTATTTCTCAAGACTTCTTTGGATGCTTGGCCTTCAAGGTTCATTTGAATCATTTAAACAAGCTAAAGAACGAGCGGAACTAGCAGCAGTTGAGCTGATTAAAATGGCTCAAGAGCAAGAAAAAATTGTGCTATTTGGACATGGTTTTATGAATCGCTATATTAGAAAGTCACTCATTAAAAAAGGCTGGCTGTTAAACGCTAAGAGCAATGCCTATTGGGGGGTTACTAGCCTTAAGCTGAGAACCTAACCATTAACTTATTTTGAGATCGGTATAAATATTAAGAGATTATTGAACAAGCAATTATCAAAATTTAGCAAACGGGAGATCGGGTGATAAAAACTTATCTTTTTGATTGGGGCGACACGTTAATGGTCGACTTCCCTAATGCTACAGGCAAGATGTGTGATTGGAAAGTTGTTGAAGCAGTTGCTGGCGCTAAAGAGGCTTTAGAAGTACTCTCTAAAAATGCCAACATATATATTGCTACGGGAGCAGCTGATTCAACGGAGTTAGAAATTAAACTCGCTTTTGAGCGCGTAGGTTTAAGCCAATTCATTTCGGGTTATTTTTGTAAAGCTAACTTAGGACTGTCAAAAGGAAGTGCTGAATTTCTCGAATCTATCTTGTCAACATTGAATACACCCGCAACTAGTGTCGCTATGGTGGGTGATAATTTTGAGAAAGATATTAAACCCGCTATTGCCGTTGGTATTCAAGCGATTTGGTTTACTCCAAATAAAACAGCATTAATACCAGAGAATATCAAAGTAATAAATGAGTTAAGCGCGTTGTACATATAAGCATTTTCAAGGGCATTAAACAGGGGCAAAAATTTGTTACAGGCTCCTGTTGGTTTTTGTCCCAACACAGCCCAACCCAATTCAACTACCGGAGCTATACATGGAATTTATACAAGGATTGCTACTGATCACCTCAATTCATATTTTGGCTGCTGCTTCACCCGGACCTGATTTTGTTTTGGTATCACAACAAACACTTTCCAACGGTAAAAAGTCAGGTTTAATGTGCAGCATTGGCATTGCCCTTGGTCTTTCAATTCACATTATTTATTCAGCCTTTGGTTTAGCCGCTATTATTGCTAATTCTTCCAGCGCACTTTGGGTAATAAAATTATTAGGCGGAGGATATCTCATTTATTTAGGCATTAAAGGTCTCAAATCAAAGCCATCAATCAGCCAAGAAAACCAGCAAGAAAAAGTAACAAAGTACTCGGCTAAAAAAAGCATCGGTATTGGCTTTTTATGTAATGCCCTTAATCCTAAAGCCCCAATATATTTTGTCTCGTTATTCACGCTAGTGCTTTCACCTGACATGCCGATACTTCATATTGCACTTTACGGGCTTTGGATGATGCTGATTCAATTATCGTGGTTTTCGTTGGTTGTGACACTCTTATGCCAGCCAACAATCAACAAAAAGTTTAAACGAATGGGGCATTTGATTGATCGTGTCTTGGGTGGAGCAATGATCGCTTTAGGATTAAAAGTCATTGTAACGCGCTCAAATTAACGGTTAACGGTAATAGCTAAGCCAAAAAACGAGTACTTAAAAAGATGAACTAATGAACACAGAGTTGAATTTTTCGAGAGAATTATCGCCCCACATCCGATGATGTCAGGCGATATAGTGATTTTTATATAAAAGGTTTGATATAAAAGTTTCGACATGAAACCTTAACCGCAAGTGGCTAAGGTTTAAAGCGATTAGCTTTTTTCAGCTAATTTATCCGGCAAAGAAAATGAAACTGAATTTTTGAGAGGCAAAAAATATAATGTTGTTTTGGAGTTCATTGGAATTGAAGAATCTCAGGCTTTAGAAGCTGAAAGGGGTTATGAATTTAATGTGCACGCGGGCGCATTAATCATCGGTAAGGGCGTCGTTTTAAATAGGTTATAAAATCAGAGCCTTAGTGGCACTTGAGCGAAAGTAATTAGGTATATCGATGTCTTTGAAAACTTCTGATTCAGCAGCCCTTCTCATTATCGACGTGCAAAAGGCGATTGATCAGCCTTTTTGGTCTGAACACGGCCCAAGAAACAATCCGGGTGCGGAACAAAATATGGCTGCTGTCCTTGCGCATTGGCGCGGGGAAAAGCGTCCGGTGATCCATATTCGTCACGATAGTCAAGAGATCGGATCGACCTATACCCCCGGCTGCCCAACCCATGCCTTTAAGCTGGAAGTCGCCCCAATCGCTGGTGAAACCATTATCGGTAAGTCGGTTAACTCGG
>MAAC01010200.1_pt1 | contig 25524 bp, 7 predicted proteins | sample 1115981 | NCBI WGS metagenome assembly MAAC01 (sample SAMN04961126, study PRJNA320927) | seawater metagenome | isolation source: sample BD02T64 sea water enriched with oil for 64 days | place: USA:Gulf of Mexico | collected 2013-07-27
CGGCATTGTTACCAATACCATCACCGTCAGTATCCATTGACTCTGTGCTATCTAATGGGAAAGCATCAGCTGCATCATCAACACCATCGCCATCATCATCGGTATCGGCATTGTTGCCAATACCATCACCGTCAGTATCCATAGACTCTGTGCTATCTAATGGGAAAGCATCGGCGGCATCATCGACACCATCGCCATCATCGTCCGTATCGGCATTGTTGCCAATACCATCACCGTCAGTATCCATAGACTCTGTGCTATCCAATGGGAAAGCATCGACTGTATCATCAACACCATCGCCATCATCGTCCGTATCAGCATTGTTGCCAATACCATCACCGTCAGTATCCATAGACTCTGTGCTATCTAATGGGAAAGCATCGGCGGCATCATCAACACCATCGCCATCATCGTCGGTATCGGCATTGTTGCCAATACCATCACCGTCAGTATCCATAGACTCTGTGCTATCTAATGGGAAAGCATCGGCTGCATCATCAACACCATCGCCATCATCATCGGTATCGGCATTGTTACCAATACCATCGCCGTCAGTATCCATAGACTCTGTGCTATCTAATGGGAAAGCATCGGCTGCATCATCAACATCATCGCCATCATCATCGGTATCGGCATTGTTACCAATACCATCACCGTCACTATCCATAGACTCTGTGCTATCTAATGGGAAAGCATCGGCTGTATCATCAGCACCATCGCCATCATCATCGGTATCGGCATTGTTACCAATACCATCGCCGTCAGTATCTAGCCATTCGGAAGCATCTTCTGGAAATGCATCTTCTACATCAACAACACCATCACCATCACTGTCAACTAAGTTTGCGTTTTGAACAACGATCGCACGAGAAACCGTTATTGCTGCATTACCGCCTTTATCACTTACATTGTAATGTAGAAGGTAATTCCCTACTTGAGAAGTATCAACACCGCCACTAAGAATCACATCATCACTAATATTGCCATCAACATTATCTGTTGCGCTATAACCGGGCTCAATGAATGTAGCCCCCACATTTAATACTAATTCAGTGGGTGTAACTAAAGTGATTACAGGAACCGCTTGATCAATAACACTTATAGTGGCTTGTGCACTACCTATATTGCCTGAACTATCAGTTGCACTGAATTCAACAATTGTTGTCCCAAGCGAAAAAACACCTGGAGCATCATTAACAATAGTAAGTGCTAAGTCGACATCATCGGTTGCGGTAACTTCATTTAAAAATGAAGTAATTGCAGAGTCACCTCTTGTGGTACCTGCACCATTGATTGCAGCGACAATGATATTATCAGGTGCCTGAATTACAGGTGCTTGTGCATCTTGCACCGTCACTTTTCGCTGTAATGTTAACGCTTGGTTACCCTCATTATCTTGTACATCATAATTAATGGTATAAGTGCCTATAGCAGTATTGTCTACTGAACCTACTACAACAACCTTATCAACTAGGTCACCATCAACATTATCTATAGCTGTATATCCTGCTTCTTGATATGTCTCCCCAAAACTCAACACTAGGGAAGAATTTCCTAACAAGTTTATCTGAGGAGCATTGAGATCTGATACCGTTACCGTAGCTCTTGCCGTACCAATGTTACCAGCACTGTCGACGGCAGAGAAGGTAATGGTATTTACACCTAAAGAAAATAGGCCTGGTGCATCATTATCTACAGTAAGCTCTTCATCAACATCATCAATCGCATTAGCCTCTTGGAGGAAGTTTTGAATAAGTTGATTACTCACAGGAGTGCCGGTTGCGTTAACCGCTGCAACAGTAATATTAACGGGAGTAATAATTACTGGAGCAGCAGCATCTTGCACCGTCACTTGACGATTTTGTTGAATAGCTACATTTTCTGCATTGTCAGAAATGGTATAAACCAATGTGTAAGTGCCCACTATAGAAGTATTGACACTACCACTGACGTCTACCGAATCACTAATATCTCCATCCACGTTATCTAAAGCCAAATAACCGGGCTCAATATAACTGGCGTTTAGAGATAACGTGACCGAACTATTCCCCGTAAGCTGAATTACCGGTGCAGTAAGATCTTGTACATCAACTGTAGCTTGTGAACTACCTACATTGTTGGCACTGTCGGTGGCACTAAATGTTATGGTGGTAATTCCTAGTGGCAAGACCTGAGGTGCATCATGGTGAATATCAACGTTAATATCAACATCATCACTGCCATTGGCTGCATTTAAGAATGAAGCAATATCGGTATTTGTTACTGGCACACCTGACGAATCATCGGCCGCTACAACGATATTACTCGGTGCGATAATCACGGGTGCAGCAGCATCTTGAATAGTGACTTGACGAGATTTTGTTTGTGCAGTATTTCCTTCATTATCAGTAACATTGTAATTCAGAGTTACGGTTCCAATGATTGACGTATCAACTACACCCGTTACATTAACATTTTGGCTAATATCACCGTCAACATTGTCTATCGCTATATAGCCTGGCTCTGTAAAAGTATCATTGAGGCTTAGCGTTATTGCTGTATTACCCGTTAATGAAATAACAGGTTCGGTTTGATCTGATATCGAAACCGTTGCTGTTAACGTTGTTATATTACCCGAAGAATCACTGGCGCTAAAAGTAACTGGCGTTGCGCCAATGTTGAATACCTCAGGTGCATCATGGCTTACAGAAACAACACCTTCTAAACCATCAACAGCATTGGCTGAACTTAGGAACAAACTAATATTACTATTTGTCGCCGGTGTACCGTTCGAATCAACTGCAGCAACGGCAATGCTATTTGCTATTGATAGCACTGGAGGTGTTATATCAAATACATTTGAGTCTAATGGCGCTGCATCGACATCATCATTAAAACCATCACCATCGTCATCTAAATCTGCATTGTTACCAATACCGTCACCATCAGTATCTACCGACTCTGTCGCATCGAAAGGGAAGGCATCAATGTTGTCACTAACACCATCATTATCATCATCGATATCAGCATTATTACCAATACCATCAAAGTCAGTATCTATTGATTCTGCAGCATTTAATGGAAATACATCAAGCATATCGCTAATGCCATCATTATCGTCATCGATATCAGAATTATTGCCAATACCATCATTGTCTGTATCTAGCCATTCAGTACTATCAAGCGGAAAGTCATCATTACCATCTGGGTAGCCATCATTATCGTCGTCAGAATCAAGCGCATTGATAATGCCATCTCCATCTGTATCAATGGTAGCGTTTACCGTGACATTTATAGTAATAATGGCAGAACCACCGGCATTGTCGTTCACTTGAACATCAAAGTTATCAGAGCCATGAAAATTATTATCTGGCGTGTAAGTAATAGCTTTAGATAAGCCATCACCACTAACACTTGCAACACCATTTTCTGCAAGAGTTGCAACGGACCAAGTTAGCGTGTCGTTATCAATATCGGTCGCATTGAGTGTTAACGAGAATGCCGTTGGCGAGCCATTTTCATCCATATTTACTAAATAAGGAGATTGCTCAGTAATTATTGGTGCAGTGTTACCTGCTTCATCAAGATCACTAACACCATCATTATCATCGTCTTCATCGGCTAATAACCCTGTAGCTTGACAATCGGTATCACAATCATCTGGTGCACCATCACCATCGCTATCGGTAAAGCCAGTAATAGTAATAGACGGGAATAAATCGATAAGATCGTCAACGCCATCATTATCGAAATCACCAAGCTGGTAAGAGTTACCATTAATCAATAGGCTAGGCAATTGGTTTGAGCTACCAAAACGCCAAATTGGTGTTGTATCATCCCAATTGTTGTAAGCGACCGAAGTACAATTAAAATCTCCTGCTTGCTGTGGACAAGATAATCCCTCTAAGGATAAACCTTGCGTATTGTCGCCAACATTTGACACTCCCAAACCGACAACGGAGTGTTCATTAAACCAGTAACCGTTCTTCACGCCTTCAACAGAGGTTTCTCGACCAAATAAAGCACCTACACTTGAACCAACACCAATAACTTTGGCAACAGAGTAAACATTTTCCAACGGGGAATCATAAGCAGTAGCAGCAATGCCTCCTGCCCAACCGGTACCAACAACTTCACCCGCAGAATAAGCATTGACTATACCGTATGCAGAATATGCAGCTATACCGCCCACAGTATTACCGCCGTGCACAGGACCAATATGAAAAACATTCAATAAACCAGCGTGACTATGAGCAACTACTCCGCCTGAAAAGCCGTTAGAAGCAGTAACACGACCAATATGGTAACTATTTGTTAACCCAAACGCTGCATGCGTATTTTGTCCAGACATGCCACCGGCAATACCGCCCACTCTATTTTCGCCATCAACACGACCAATAACTGCAATTGAATCAAAATAACTCTCACTGGTTAGCCCGACCAAACCGCCAACAGCGTCTTTACCGGTTATGCGAACGTTATCTAGTGTTAAATTGCGCACTATGCCTTGATTATTCACATAAGCAATCAAGCCAATATAATCTTCATTCGGTCGATTAATATACAGATTAGAAATGGTGTGATCGTTACCCTCAAAAATAGTTTCTAGCGCTTCATAGCTCTCACCAATTGGATGCCAGCCTCGCCCTTCATCCCAATAATCATCATTTGCATCAACAACCCCATTACCAGAAGTATCAAAATCAAGGTCGGTTAATAATTCAAATCCTTTACATCCATTTGGACAGCCCAAGTTCTTATTATTCAAAGAAAGACCATCGAGGTTATTTCGAATTTGATTTAAATCAGACCAACTATTTATATCAATGAGATCGTTATTATTATTATCGATATCGTTCGCATCAGAGATGAAATCACCATCCACATCTGCAGGTATATCATTGGCATCATTAGGAGAAGTTCCTGCAATTGATTCATCAATATCGCTAAAACCATCATTATCATCATCTAAATCCGCATTATCGCCAATTCCGTCCAAATCAGTATCTAATGATTCTGAAACATCTAACGGAAAAGCATCTTGGTCATCATTAACGCCATCATTATCATCATCTGGATCGACATTGTCACCAATGCCATCTAAGTCGGTATCAAAAGAATCACTGACATCCTCATTACCGTCATTGTTCATATCAATGAAGTTGTCTAAACTTGCTATATAAAATTCTTGAAAACCCGTATCAGCTAGCGCAGTTCCTACAAAGACAACATCATTATTACCAATAACATTATTACCATAAAATCGAACATTATCTGCTAAGCGAGCACGTGACAAACCATTGTTAAAATAATTAACATCACGGCTACCATCAGCGTTCAATTTTAATGCTGAAATAATGTAATCATCATCATTTAGTGAGAATACTCTGCCTGTTACCAACAACTGATCATTCGTAAGTATCGAGAAGTTTCTTAGATAGGTTTTTACCGAGGCACTTGAACGACCACTTTCAAGACCAACAACTCCTTGTTCTGCCCAACTTGTATCTAATTGTCCGTTAGCAGTCACCTGCACTAACTCTTGTCGGGCTAAATCATTGATTGAATTCTCAACCAATAAAATAAAGTTGCCATCAGTTCGCTGTTTTGCAGTAATCAACCCTGAGTTCATATGAAGATATGAGTAACTGGATGAAGAGTACTCAAAGACACCATTTGTGGCAAAATTTGTGTCCAAGTTACCAGTACTATCTAATTTAAAGAGGTAACTTTTCTTGCTAGTAGCAACGGACACTACGATAGTGCCGTCATCCTGCACCATAATGGTTTTCGCGAGCTCTTTACCACTGCCACCGACATTAACTTCAGCGATACCATTATTACCAAAACCATTGAGTAAATTACCTTGTAGATCAGTTTTTGCCAGCTTGACGTTATTACTTTCTTGATAAGCAAAAAGTAAAGTCGTTGCAGAATAATTTACTGATACACCTGCATCGTCACCAGCTAGAAAATCCAAAATACCATTATTGGCAAATGAAACATCTTGGTTTCCGTCTTTACTTAACTTCATAAAGGCGGAGCTATTATCCGTCACGATTAAACTACCATCTAACAGCTCGGTCACCGTCACCTCGTAATCGAGATCTTGTGAGGTAAAATACCCTTGTTCAGCAAATGTTGTGTCTAAGGTACCATTCTGATTAATGCGAGCAATAGTCAGATGGTCATTGGTATTGATTACCGAATAACCCAGCATTAAAAACTGGCCATTACGCAATGCTGTTATTCCGTAAGCTTCATCTTCTGTAGAGAAGTTATCGTCATAATTAAGTTGCGTAACGCCCATATTACCAAAACTTTGCGTTAGCGGTTTAATTACACTTTGGGCATCGTTAGGGTCTGTTCCTAATGCCAGTTCATCGGTTAAAATAACGTAATCATTATCCAGATCAGTAAAGCCATCACTCGCTTGAAGTGAATCAAGACCTAACTGCTGCTCAACAACATCACTAATACCATCTTGGTCATCATCAGTGTCTGCATTGTTGCCTACTCCATCCCCGTCAGTGTCTACGGATTCATTAGGGTCATTAGGAAAAGCATCTGAGCTGTCTCCTACACCGTCGCCATCGCTATCTATTGTATCTGTAGGGTCAAACGGTAACTGATCGGTGTTATCACCAACACCATCACCGTCACTATCTAACCATTCTGATGCGTCATTTATAAAAGCATCACACGCATCACCCAATGCGTCTCCATCACTGTTTGCCTGATCAGAGTTTGCAACGTTAATACAGTTATCAGCAGTTTGCAAATCTTTTGTTAATAGCACTCGAACCATACCAGCATAGTTGTCGTAACCAATATGACTGATAAGTGCATCTCTCTCGCCGTCTTTATCTAGATCACCAGCACTGCTGAGATATTGCCCTTGTCCATGCTCAAAGCCACCTTCAATTTTGAACAATTCTTGATAGCTATTACCATTGTAAAAGTGAACCGCGCCATCGCCATCATTGGTATAACTCGCTCCTACCATAATATCAGGTGAGCCATCTGCATTAATATCACCGATGCTTGCTGCTTCACGACCATAAGAAGTGCCGTCAGAACCAATAAACTCGTTTATTTTTGTGCCATCAAGGCCACTGTATAATATCGCTTTATCAGCACTGCCATGAGTACCTACAAGAAAATCTACAATGTTATCTTGGTTGAAATCGTCAGCGGCTTTGATTGAATACGGAAATTTATCATTACTGTCTTCACCCGTTAGTGTATAGAGGATATTTGCATCAGCGCCGCTATATAAACGAACAGTGCCGCTTGAATTTCCACTTGGATCGCCATCTACTGTATGGTGCTTTGAGCCGATGAGAAAATCATCTTTGTCATCGCCATTAACATCGCCCAACTGGCTGACATGCAAACCAAATTGATCAAAATCATTAAAACCGTCAATTTTAAAAAGAAGACTACCGTCGATGCCGCTAAATACTTTTACGTAACTCTGACCACTACCCCAGTTATATTTATCCCAAGGGGCGCCAACAACAACATCATCATAACCATCATCGTTAACATCCCCTGCACTACTTACTGCACGGCCAAAGTATTGATACGCACTTTCACCTTTAAAATGATAAAGTAAAGCTCCGTCGATGCCGCTGTAAACATATGCAGCACCTGCAGCGTTACCATTGGCGTCATTTTTATAAGCACCAATAATGACATCATAAAAACCATCTTTATTAACATCACCAGCACCATTAACTGAATAACCAAAAGAGTCTGAACTTTGCTCTCCTTCAAATTGATACAATAGCTCGCCATTTATACCGCTAAATACTTGTGCTATTCCAACGCTAACTCCTGCTGAATTATCACCATTTCTAGCACCAATAATAATATCATCATGGCCGTCTTTATTTACATCGCCAGCACTGGTTAAACTACCACCAAAAAAGGCACTTTCGCCCAATCTTGCGGTAATTGTTTTCCACCAATATGGGCGTTGATTGGCGTCATTATGTAATGTGCCAGCCGCAAGCTCTTCACTGTCTGTCGAGCCATCGTTATCAGAATCATCACAAACATCACCGATATTATCAGTGTCGATATCTGCTTGATCTGGGTTATAAGCCACTGGGCAAATATCATTAAGATCTGAAATTAAATCTAAATCACTGTCAGAAGGCGTACTGTTATTTAGTAGAGGGTCAGTACCGTTAGCCAGTTCATCGCTATCAGAATAGCCATCATTATCATCATCAGTATCCGCATTATTACCAATACCATCTAAATCAGTATCGACCGACTCTGTAGCGTCCAATGGAAATGCATCAGATACATCATCAACGCCATCACCGTCATCATCGGTATCTACACTATCTTTGATGCCATCACCGTCAGTATCTATATCACTAAACTCAACGGCGCCAATATCACACAAGCTAGCTTGAGGACGAACCTCTCCTCTAATATCAAGCGGCAACAAACATTCATTTACTGGAATAATGTCGACCGCGGGACCTTCAGCTATAGGTAATGCTGACAACATATCACCACCATTATTCGCTAACTCTTGTTCGGTAATTTGTTCAATAGACTGTGTAGCAACAAAGCTGGTTCCTGAATCAAAGACTTGAGCAAAAGTATTTCCTGATTGGCTCGCAAAACCATCAATACTATTAGCACCAACTAAATTGTAACCCAAGTCATTAACACTATTTTCAACATAGATATTGTTGGCTTTTTGTCCCGTATTACCAACAAACAAATTGAACCCTAAATTGTTATTAGTACTGACAGAGCTAACGGCACCTGCATCGTTGGTTGACTGATTATTAATAAAACTAGAGTGTTTAACCGTCAGTGGAAAATCCTCAGTTTGTTTAATGCCATGGGTTTGCATAAAAATAGAATTATTAATATTTAAGATACTTTTAGAGTGAAGACTACCAAGGTTAAAAAACACCGAATCATTTACCGTGATATTTAAATTTTGATAATCCGAATTAGAATATAAAATACCATCTGTTGAAGGATTATCATTAATAATAGATAGTCGATTAAATTCAATGTTATTTTCTGCATAACGAATATCAATAACATTATCACTAGTAACCGCATTGCTTGTGGTAAATTCTGAAATAGTCACTTGTGAACAACGAGTATCAAATATTTTAATAAGCGGCGAACTAGTCGAAATATTCACTAGATTGATATAGCTAAAATCAATTTGACAATTATCATTGATATTCAACCTAATTGACGACTTGCTGCCGATAATGTCCACTTGTTTTATCGTAGCGTTACCACGGCTAATATTTAGTACATATTGGCTGCTGTTCATGCGATCCGCACCCGTTAATGTCACACCTGAAATGGTATAATTTTGGCTATCTAGCGCTGTAAAAATAAGTGTACTGGCATTATTTCCAAGGATATCTGATACATTTTGAGTAATACCTTGGTCATCAGTAACATCAGGATTGGTTTGAAAATCAATATCACCACTCAAAACCGTTTTGAATAACTCAGGGTTAGCTTCATTCAGCTGTGTTGGCAAATCGGTCGCATTAAAACCACCAAATATTGAAACATTAGTCGGTAACTTAAAAGTAATGTATATATTTTGATAAGGGTTATTATCAACGTCACTGGGATAATAAACACCCTCAGAGACCCAAATTTGTTGATTAGCGTTACTTGCTAATAGCGCATCTTGTAATGTTCGAAATGCAGATTGCCAGTTTTGGCCACAGGTTTCATTTTCCGCATTACAGCTTGAACTATTATCAACATAGATGATGCCATTAATATAATTATCAGCAGCCATACCGCTTTGTTGGCAGAGATTATCGCAAGTATCAGGTATACCATCCAAATCTGTATCCGTTAAGCCCGCCACGCTAATATAAGGATAAGCATCGTTGAAGTTCGTTACGCCATCGTTATCAATATCAGCATCATCACCATTTACAGTACCATCATTGTCTGTATCAATGACAAAATCACCAAATGAGTAGGTAAATATTGCTCCAGTAGCAGAAGCTTGTCCTTGGTGACCATAATCTCCCACAACAATTTCAGGAAAATTATCACCGGTAATATCGTCTATTACCGCGAGAGTTTGGGCAAAACTGCTACTAGCAAAAAGATTATCACTATAAACTCGTCCAATGATCCTGTTTTTACTCAGTGAATAAAAAATAACATTAGTGTTATGTTCTTCGTTGATATTACCAGCATCAATAACAACTAGTTCATTGCTACCATCACCATCAATATCTTTTACAGAATAAAGGTGTTTACCAAAATCACCCAAGCCAAAACCGTCTGCGCTTAGCTGATTAATTTGGCTGCCATCTGCACCTGAAACTAAACTTATAAAACCTCTTTGTTGACCTTGAAATTCAGCTGTTGTGTTATTAGAATAAGCAAAATCTCTAATGCCATCATTATTAATATCGTCTATCGCAACTAACTCATCACCTATTTTTTGACGATATTCATCACCATCAATTTGATATAAAATTTGGTTATCTGCTCCAGAAAATACATAAATACGCCCATCTTCACCGGCTTGTGCGTCAAAACTTGATGCGCTCACTATGAAATCAGTTATTTGATCGGCATTTATATCCCCGATAGGAACAAGTTTATCTCCAAAATAGCCCCCTGAACCCTCTATACGGCTTAGCTCTGAACCATCAACGCCTGAGTAGATAAATACTGCCCCAGCATTAGTTTGATCATTATCAAAACCAGGTGCTGAGATTAAAAGATCATCAACTCCATCATTATTCACATCGCCAGTAAAAGTAAAATCATGGCCAAAAACATCGTGTTCGCTGGATATACTGTAAATCAAGCTGCCTGTTCTACTGGAGTACAACTCTATTGCATTATTGGTATCCTCCCCTCTGCCTGCGCGATAAACCAAAAAATCATTTACATTATCATTGTCCATATCTGGCGCTGATCTAATATATTTACCTAATTCGTTATCAGTGCCATCACCGTATATTTTATAAAGAGTTTTTCCCGTTTTAGCTGAGATAATAAATACAACACCATTATCGTCAAAACCATTAGCACTATCTTCAAATGCACCCGTGACAATATCATCAACACCATCACCGTCAACATCACCAACATTAGCAATACTATAAGCAAATCGATTGTCTGCATTGTCAGCACTTTGTTGGCGAATTGGTCTTAATCCGGGTAATAAAGGATTTAAAGGAGCACTATCTTTGCTGTCGATATAACCATCATTATCACTATCGTTATCGGCATTATCTCCTATACCATCTCCGTCAATATCAGCCGACTCTGACGCATCGAAAGGAAATTCATCTTGATCATCATTAACGCCATCGTTGTCATCATCCAAGTCGGCATTGTCACCAATGCCATCTAAATCATTATCAGCAGACTCGGTACTATCAAATGGAAATGCATCACTAACATCGTCAACACCGTCGTTATCATCATCGGTATCAGTATCTAAGCCCGTAGATAAACAAGCTGCATCACAGTTATCAGGGATCCCATCACTGTCATTATCTAACAATGCACCAAGAGCTATGCTTGGAAAAACATCAACTTGGTCACTAACACCATCGCCATCAAAATCAGCTAGAAAATAGGCTGAGGCATTTTGCATTAATGCTGGAAGTTGATTGTTAGTGCCAAATTGCCAAACTGGCGTTGAATCATCCCAGTCAGCATAAAAGATTTGATTACAAGCGTTATCTCCAGCATTAGTTGGGCAAGATAAATCAACTAAGTTAGCCGCGGTTATTGCAATTGGTACGTTTCTATCATAAAAAACGGCTGTTTCTGCAATACCAGTTAACCAATAACTGCTCGAAATACCCGCGTCAGGTGCAAATATAGAGCCGAGAATAGCCCCTGTATCAAAGTTACCTGTTATTTTAGCAACAACATATGACCTATCTATATGCGCAGAATTTACTCCAGAAGTAATACCACCTACGCGCTGATCGCCATTAACATAGCCAGCAACATAAACGTCACTTATGTCGCTATCACTTGTACCAGCGATGCCACCAACACGATCACCACCGACAACACTGCCTATATTAAAAGCATTTTCAATAGCGCTATTGATACCCGCACGGCCTACAATGCCACCAATAAATTCATCAACACCTGTAATATAGCCAATATGACGAGCAGTAGTAATCGAAACAGTGTTTGCCCAACCGATCAGACCACCTACTTCATAGTTACCGCTAACTTTACCAGTGCTATAAACATTATTAACAACCGAATTATCAGCCTTACCTACTAACGCACCAACACCATTATTACCTTCCACTCGTGTATGAGTTAAACCAAAATTATTGATTATAGAGCCAGCTCTAGTAAAACCAAAAAAGCCAATACCATCTTCTATACTGCGGTTAATGGTTAAGTTATTGATAGTAAAATTATTACCTTCAAAAGTCGTTTGAAAAGCATTACTACTTGTACGACCAATAGGCAACCAGCCTTCTCCTGCATTCCAGTAAACACCATTGGCATCATTTGCATCAACAATGCCATCACCAGAGGTATCAAAATCTAAGTCTTGGGTGAGTTCAAAACCGTTGCAGCCAGTGTTACAACCCGTGCTATTGCCAAATAATGCTGTACCCGTTAAGTTATTTCGAACTTCATCCAAATCAGCCAAAGTTGAAATTTCAATTAAGCCATCACCGTCTTTATCAATATCATAATAATTAGCGACGCCATCGTTATCCGTGTCTAAAGCTGCCCCTAAGCGAAGCGCTGAATTAGGGATCCCTTGCTTAGCACCTATGCCATTGGAGCTATAACTGACATCCAAGCTATAACTGGAATCGGCGTTGTCCGCTCCGCCATTATGAAAGTACTGCACTTCTATAAAGTGCCACCCATGGCTTAAAGCTACAGAGCCATTATTTTCTTGCGCATTATGAACGCCATCGTTGTTTACAACTAAATTTCCATTGATCCATAATTTACTGCCATCTTCTGAGTTCAAATAAAAAGTGACATTTTCATCCGCGGGAATATATACATCGCCAGCAAAGCTATCAGCAAAAGTTTTCCCACAATTACTATTGGAACTGCTTCGAATGGCAAAGTCATTTGCTATGTAGTTGGACACCTGATAACCAGAAACATTCGGGTTGGCAAAATTGATATTAGATAAGTTACTGGGCAAGTTTTTACATTGAGCGTCACCTAGGTCATAAATGGCAATATTACTTAATCGCTGATTTACCAAACCATTATCATTAGCAGAGCTTGCCAAAGTGTTAAATGAGGAAATCAACCCAAAGGTTAGGGTAGCCAATAAAATTAGCTTTTCAAATAATACACACTTTAATTCACTGTTCGACTCTATCAATTTATTCATAATTACCAACCACATAGAAAAATCCATTTATTTACAACAACAACACCTCTTTTCCCGAGCAAGAGGCAATTCCCAGCTATACGGAATAATGTATCTAAAGAGTTAGGAGAATTTGTGGAGAAATAACATTTGTAACTCGATTCAACCTCACATATGCCATAGCATACTTAGGCCAATCGATGCTAAAGAGTAAACTTAAGGTATGCGGCCTTATTGCATTAAGTTGGCTATTCTTAAGTAAGTAAAGAGAAGAATTGTAGTCTTTAGAGACTTAACCAAGAGTGGATTTTCATGTTATCAAAAATATTAAAAGCCTATGTTTTGCTTGTGTTTTTCTCCTGCTTGCCATTGCAAGCCACAGAAGAAAAAATAGAAAGCTTGATAGTCGGCTTATCTGCCAGTACCGGAAGTAATAGATTAGTTATATTAGCTGAGTTGACCGAATACTATGCCAGTGAAGCCCCTAACAAGGCGGTAATATATGGAGAAGAAGCAATTGAATTATTCGATGAGTTTCCTAATGAACCGCTACAACTTGATGTTATGCATAACCTTTTTGATGCTTATAGAGAATCAAGTCAACTAGACAAAGCATCAACTCTTGTTAAACAACACCTTGCACTAGCCGAACAGTCTAATAATATGGCTGCAATAGCAAACGCGCATGTTGATTTTTCTAACCTTCTATCTGAAAAAGATAATGATTTCACCGGTGCGTTAGTTCATCTTGATAAAGCATGTTCAGCTTTTAAAACCCTTAACGACTTACTTTCGTTGGGCTCTTGTCTTAATAACCAAGGGCTAGCACATTACTACAATACTGACTATGAATTAGCACTTCCATATTACATTGAAGCACTAAAAATAGATGACTATGTCGCAACTAACTCAGCAACACACACCCTTGGTAATATAGCTTTAATCAATATGCAATATGGCCGATGGAGTGAAGCCTTAGTGTACTATCATCAAGCATTAGAACACGCAAAGTCCTTTAAAAAGAAATCTATGATTTCTGAACAACTCATTAATATTGGCGTCGCTTATTCATTTAATGATGAATTAGATAAGTCCATTGAATACTTTACCAAAGCCAGTGAATTACAAAAAGATATTGGCAATATCAATTCTTTGTTTACTATCGCCAAACGCTTAGGAGAGGTTTATGTGGATAAAAAACAATTTAATCGCGCGATTGAGTACTATGAACAAGCGCTAACTCTTAGTGAACAAATAGAGTCCGATGGCGCTTATATATCCATTCAAATGGCCATTGGGGTATTAAACAGTAAGTTAGAAAACTATAGCCAAGCCTTAGAATATATTCAGGCCGCGCATGACAGAGCCATAAAATCAAAAAGAAAACCTTACATTTATGAATCATATATGAACTTATACCGTATTTATAAAAAAACGCACCAATTTGATAAAGCGCTGGAGTTTTATGAAAAATATACAACGCTCAAAGGGGAAAAAATAGAGGAAGATAGACTACAAAAAATTAGTGAGTTTGAAGAAAAATTTAAAGCACAGCAACGTGAATCACAAATTGAATTATTAACCAAAGATAAAGAATTGGAAACCCTTAAAAATCAGCGGTTACAGTATGCGGGCACCTTAATTATCCTAACTGTGATATTGCTTACCATCTTTATCATTTATAGACAAAAACAGAAGTCAAAAATAGCGCACGAACGTTCAAAACTGATGGAAGAGGTAGTTGAGAAAAAGAATCAATTACTCGCGGATGTTTCTCATGAATTAGCAACCCCTCTTACCGTATTAAAATTACAAGTTGAATCATTGAAAGATGATTTAGAGGACGATGTGCATGCAACCTACGATGCGCTTGATAATAAACTGTCTGATATAGATCGTTTAATTACCGATATACATCAGCTTGCACAATCTGATGTAGGCGCCCTTAATCTTAATATAGAGCCTTTTGAGCTAAATAAATCACTCGACTTATGGCAAGATGAGTTAACCTTATTTGTAAACAAGAATAAACTTGCATTTGATATTGATAGACAGTTACCAGAAAAACTAACGGTAAATTTTGATCGAGACAGAATTAAACAAATATTTATTAATCTACTCACTAATAGTATTAAATATACGGACAAACCGGGGCAAGTTAAACTGTCTGCTACAACCAACAATAAAGCACTTTTGTTAGCTATTGAAGATAGCGCACCGACAGTGCCAGACAATGACTTAATTAATATATTTGACCGCTTATATCGTGTAGAAAATTCAAGAAGTAGGGAAACTGGAGGCTCAGGTTTAGGACTAGCAATTTGTAAAAGCTTGATTGAAGAGCATAATGGAAAAATATATGCTGAACATTCAAATTTAGGCGGTCTAAAAATCATAATGGAGTTGCCTATTACTTGATAAAGTTAAAATTTCATTTAATGGGCTAAATAATGATTAAATTTTTTTACAGCTTTTGTGTTTTCTGCTACTTACTTATTAATATTGCCATAGCGCAATCCTTTGATGAACTGGAGAAAAATTTATCCTCGCAAAGCAATGTAGAAGTTAAATTAGCAGACCTAAATAAAGCGAAAGCATCATTTTTGCATGCTAATGTTACAGAGCAAGCGTCTTATTGGAATTTATTGGCCCTTGTACAACAGCAAAACAGCTTGTTTCAACAATCTATAGACTCTGCTAGTCAATCAATTCGTCTTATTGAAAATCATAACAAAAAATTACCGCTGCTATTAGCCCGCAACTACATTGTACGCTCTAACAGTCTCTATAGAGTAGATTCATCACTATTAAGCTATTGTGATGACATTGATAAAGCTGTAGATATTTTGCTAGAAATTGCAACGGAACAAGCAAGGTTAGCAACCACCTTAAGCTCACAAAGTACTTGTGTATACGAAAAAACTAAAGATGTTCCGCAAGCGCTCGCCATATTAGATCAAGCCATTGATTTAGCGCAGCAAAGTTTGCTCAAAGACGAAGAGCAAGCAACCATTTATAATGAAACAGCATTGATCTATAGAAAACTCTCTATCTTTGATAAAGCATATCAATATAACTTAATTGCCAAAAACAAGTGGCTGCTTGCAGCAGATTATCAAGGTGTTTATTTCATGCTAAGAAACTTGATTGTTGCTGCTACTGATATGGCAGAATATATATTGGCACAGCAGCATATTGACGAGTTACTCAGCTTTGCGCAACAACACCCAGAATTTACTGATTTACCTTTTTTTGCTAATTATCATGCAGCTGTATTAGCAAGAGCGCAAAATAAATGGCCATTGGCTATTTCATATTTTCACAAAGCAGTTGAATTAAGGACTTTGACTTCTCATTCTGCTTATATAAGAGCTGCCTATGAGCAACTGAGCTTAATGTATTTTCGCGACAACCAGCTCACAGAAAGTTTTGAAACACTCAATTTATTAGAAAAAGAATACCCCGGCTTGCCTCCAATTAAAATTGAAGCTGAGCCATTAATTTTGATGAAGAGTGGCCTACAACAAGCTTCACTGAATAAGGCCTTTGAGTTACTTGGAAAATCTGAATATGCAAAGCGAGAATTCATCAAAAAATCTACTGCCATTGCCACTCAAATCCATAACGGTAACTTGGAGCAACTCGACAATCTATTGTTAGAGCAACGTTTTAATTACTTAGCCGTTATTGCTTTTTTAGTGGTTGTATTACTTATTTCTTTTTCATATTTACAAGTTCAACGCCGAAATACATTAACTCAAGAAAAAGAAACGGCGGCTGCCTTACTTAAGCAAAAAAACCAATTGCTTGCAGATGTCTCTCACGAGCTTGGCACACCACTAACCGTATTAAAATTACAAGTCGAATCACTAAAAGATGATTTAGAAGAAGACATTCAAGTAAGCTATGACGCCCTTGATAATAAATTAGACGATATTCAACACTTAATTGATGATATTCATCAACTTGCGCAGTCAGACATTGGGGTTTTGCAACTCAACAAAACCACGTTTGAACTCAATAATACCTTAAGCGATTGGAAGTTTGAGCTAAAGCAACTTGTCAAACAGCGCCAACTTACCTTTGAATTAAAGAAAGAACTCCCTGCTGATTTACAGATTTGTTTTGACAAAGAACGCCTTAAGCAAGTACTGACTAACCTACTTATGAACAGTGTTAAATATACCAATAAACCTGGCCGCGTTATTTTAGAGGTTGTCTATAAAAAGGATTGGCTATATTTCTCAATGTCAGATACTGCCCCTGGCGTATCAGAAGAAGAACTCAGCTCTATATTCGAGCGCTTATATCGAGTAGAAGCATCAAGAAGTAGAGAAACCGGTGGCTCAGGGCTTGGTTTATCTATATGTAAAAGCTTAATTGAAGCGCATAGCGGCGAAATTTACGCAGAGCACTCTACGTTAGGCGGACTAAAAGTAGTATGCAAGCTGCCAACGCAGCCCATACATTAAAAACTTGCCCAATAAATGCAGTAAAAGCGCTAACGACTTTATTTCATTTATTGTTCGGCATTATTTAAACCACTTAGTCCCTGCCAATCTTCAAGGTCTTGCGCTGGCTTTTCCTTTCTAAATTTAGCATACAATGCAATACCTTGGGCATCTTCTAAAATATCAACTTGCACACCTTTTTTCACAAGCAAAGCTTCATTACCATTAGCATTGGTAATATCACCAACAACAACACGATTAAAGCCCCTCATATACAATAATGTTGCACAAACATCGCAAGGACTAAGACTGGTAAATAGCGTAGTTTTACTAAAATCTATTCGGCCTGCATCCCGTATGGCAGAGGTTTCACCGTGATTATAAGGATGGCTTTCTTGAACAAGGGTATTATGCCCTTTACCAACGATTTGTTGACTTGAGTCATCAACGATTACTGCACCAATTGGGCAACCGCCTTCGTTATAGCTTTTTTGCGCTAACAAAACAGCAACTCGCATATAATCGACATCGGTTAATGTTTGTTGAAAGTCACTATCCATCAATACAGGTAAACTTTTAGTCGGCATATGAGCAATAGCCGTTAGCATTGCTTCACTTTTACTTGAGTGTTTATCAAAAAGTGTTTTCATCTGCGCTTCCTTAACATGAGTAACTTAGGTTTTATTTGTTTTCTGCTTTCTGCTTTCTGTTTTCTATATAAAAAAAGAGCAAACACAAAATCATTAATACCCAAGTTGATGGCTCAGGTACATCAACAACATTTATCACTAATTTGGGGCTAAAGCCAACTTTTTCACTACTGTAAAATTTTTGAAACCTATTTTCTCCTGATCCTGCCAGCATAACGCCATTATTAATAACCTCTTCAAATAACCAGCCTTGCACTAATTCTGTGATATTCCATAAATGCCAGCCCCTCGCTTCGTTAACACCAAAAGTTAAACTCGTAACAGCATAATCGTCAAAACTTGGAACTACTGAGGTTTCAGACCAACTTTCAGTGATGTTAAACAAATTAATGGTCATATCATTAGGAAGAAAGCCGCCTATATAACGATACATTTGTAGTTCTGCACTTTGAATTTGATAACCCTCTAAGGAGCTTAGATCGGTAAACATAACACCAATTCGGCTGTCACTTATGTTTACATCATCTGTCGTTAACTCAGTATTATTAGTTTTTGCTTGGCCATTCAACCACCATATATCTTGTACGTCGTAATCAATTGTGATGATACCTGCAAGCGTAGTGCGGGAAATCAGCAATAAAAACAACAGCGAAACTAGCTTGTACCTTAACATCATAAATTTCCTATATTTTGACCGTAAGCTTAAAAGTAAATTTTAAGTCTCACTTTAGGAGAATTTATGGATTTTCATGACTTAAAGGGAAATTGAAACAGTAAGAACAACAATAAATTGACAATCATCTTTGAATAATCAAAATAGTAAACAGCGTTGAATACCTTACAAGTGTACTAGTTAAGACGAGCTCAAGCAGCTTCAAATATCAGGGCGACACAATGCAGCTTTGTTGACGTAAGAAGTTGAAAAGCTTATTGTTCGCATATAGCGATTTACGGTCGTTAACATCAAATTATTTTTCAGGGACGAATTTGATATATACATGGAAAGTTTCATATTTATTCAATTAATAGATTCCCTCAATAATACTTCTTATTACAAATTAAAACTATCACATAGGAGATAGCAGTTGAAATTCAAGCCGTTTTTGAGGGGTATTGCAGTATTGTTACTTACAATGTTCCCAATATTTGCCATTGCTAAAGATAATTCGTTTTTAGAGTTTGGGATAGGAGTTGAGTATGGGGGTATCGGCACACAATTTCATTTTCCAATAGGAGGAAAAGTTTTTGATGTTTACGGTTCCGTTGGTATTTTCAGCTATTCAAACCAAACAAATGAACAAGTTGGTGGTGGCATTGGAATGAATTTCTATTTAGATAGCAACAATTCAGTTAACTTATATTCAGGCGTGTTAAATGTTAATAAATACCTTACCGAAAACCTAGAATACAAGATAGATGTCGATTATGGTTTATCTGTTGGATACAAATACCATTTTCACAAAATTAGAGAGTCTGGCTGGTCTTTAGGAGTTAGTTACAGCGTGTATAAAGATGATCATTACCCATTCTTTAGTGTTGGATATCGCTATTAATATACAGGTAATTGAAATTTATCGGCTACCTGATTACTACTGTTTTCGCAACTGAGCAACAAAAGAGTATGCTCTGACTTGCCTTTCAAATGACCACTTCGGTGGCGCAGGAGCCAATCACAGTAATGTTCAATCGCTTTTTTGCGATGTCCCCTGCAAGCTCATTGCCGTCAGTGGCGTGTTGTCTCTGTACGATCACTTTTACCACATTCGAGACATTAGGTGGTTGCCACTTAAAGCTGATTTGGATTAGATTTTGTATTGATAATGCCTCATTTTAAACATCCAAGTAATAGCTGGCTATAATGTACAGCAGAACCTAACCAACAATTATATTTCCATTACTTCAACCAGCAAGGATTGCTTAATCAAAACTTATATCCTATAGTTATGTGTTTTTAACACAACTTAAAGGATTAAAATGTTTAAAAAAATTTTACTTTTGTTATCTATCGTTGCCTTTTCATTACCTTCTTATGCAACTCAACCTCCCAGCAAGGAACAGCTAGCGAAATATAAGAAAGATGGCTCCTTAGCTAAAAGAGCCGAGCAGGCTAAATCTTTAGGAACGTATAAATTTAATAAAAGCCTAGTCGCGAATTTCCATAAGAAACACTTCAAATCTTCAACAAACTCAAAAATTCTAAGTAATAATCAAGCTAACGATCCATTAACAGGTTATTTTCCGAGTACCGGTACGCCGAAGATGTTGATATTGCTGGTTGAGTTTCAAGACTACGTGCATTCGGAAATTAATAATAGAGAGTCGGTCGAAAGCCGTATTTTTGGTGAAGGTAATGCAGATGAATACCCTTACGATAGCCAAAATAGTTTTTACAAACGCTCTTCATATGATCAACTTGATATTCAAGGCAATGTACTTGATTGGTATCAAACTGATTATGAACGACCACTAGACGAAGGAAATTCTTGGCAAGTAAAACAACAAGTAATTAAAGATGCCATCACCCATCATGATGCTCTGGGTCACGATTTTAGCCAGTATGACAATGATGGCAACGGTACTATTGATTATGTCGCGGTTATTTGGACCGGTCCTACCGGCGAATGGGCCAGTTTATGGTGGGGTACTTTTTCTAGCTTTTATGATGACTCATTTGTTGTCGATGGTAAAACTATCAATGATATTTCATGGCAACAAATATCATATAACGAAGATGAAGGTCCCTTTTCTCCATCCACTCTAATTCATGAAACAGGGCATGCATTAGGGTTAGCTGACTATTATGATTACAATGACTCTATTGGACCAAGAGGCGGTGTAGGTGGCTTAGACCAAATGGGTGGTAGCCACGATCATAATGCGTTTAGTAAATATATTTTAGGCTGGTTAACACCTATTGTTCTTAATGGTGAAGCTACTGACATATCACTTTTGCCTTCAAGTCAAAGCACTGATGCCATATTGTTGAAAAAAGATGCTGACGAAACAACAAAATATGATGAATTTTTTATTGTTCAATATCGTGATAAAAGCCTAAATGATATTAACCTACCCGGCGAAGGTCTTATTATATGGCATGTTGATGCGACGTTAAATGAATGGGGTTGGTTTGAAAATGATAATAGCTATTCAGATAATAAGTTTATTCGCTTAATACAAGCAGATGGTCTGGAGGAAATTGAATTAAATAAATCAAATGCAGATAAAGAGGATTTTTTTACGACGGGACAAGAATTTTCTCCTAATAGCATTCCTCAAAGTAAAAATAATGACGATCTGCATAGCGGTGCTGTTATTCAAGATATTAACCATTTAGAAGAACAAATAAGTCTCAGTGCAGAAGTTTATCCTTCAGTCATTAATTTTTCTATTGCTGATATTGAGCATCATCAAATCATAAGGTCAGAACAGCAACTCAGTATTAATATAGACCCAGAAGCCGACTTAAAAAAATTAGAATTATTCATCGATGAACAACTAGTGCATACCTTTGACACGTCACCCTATTCGGTAACCTTAACTAATGATTTAATCTCTGCTGGTCAACACCAATTGAAGGTGGTCGCCACGAGCAACTCCGAGTACGCCAGCTCTGAGAATGTCGAAATTGTTTATTTAGATGATCAGCCACGTGCCCTACTAGTTGCAATTAATAAAGACCAAGATGAGTTGTTATTAAACATGCTAGCTGACGCCGGTATAGCAACAATAACCATTGATTTCATCCCGCCTTTATCTACCGATGACTTTAGCTTTGTTCATCTGAACTATGGGGCAACCAATGGACCTTGGTTAGATGACGGTGATGGTCACATATACTCGTATGGGATTGCTAGATCTGCAACCTCAGAAGAGATAAATAATATACAAGCATACATCGAACAAGGCGGCAAATTGATTCTAGAGGGTGAAAATGTTTTGGCTTTAACACCTGACTTACAAAATTTTTTAGGTGTAAATGTAACTCATGAAAGAACAAGTGTTAATTCAGTAGCAGGTGAAAACATCTATGAAGGGATAAGTATAAACGTAGACCAAAGTGCCAGTGAAGAGTTGATATATAGCGATATTATTGGAACTTCTACAGAAGGTGAGTTTACAAATATTTTAACGACTGCAGGTCAATACTATGACCAAGATGCTGAGCAATGGTTAGACATAGAAGGAACATGTTCATTAAGTAAAACAACAGGCTCAATTGAGGCAAAAACAGTTATATCCAGTTGTTTAGCTAGACGCCTTGATAAATATGCTAAAGGCGTTGTTTATAACAATTACCTTAATTTCTTTGATATCAATGAACGGCTAGCACTTAATAATATCCCTCAAATAAGTGCTGGTGATGATATTGAAGCTGATGAACGCAGTATTGTGACACTTACAGCAACTGCGACAGATGAAGATAGTGACGATACCTTAACCATTAGTTGGCTTCAACAAAGTGGTACGGCAATTTCTATAGAGAATAGTCACACTTTGACCCCAATCTTTACGGCTCCTGAAGTAACAGAAACACAGGTTTTAGTCTTGGAATTAACGGTTTCAGATGGACAAGATACGGTTACCGACATTATAGATGTAACAATCCACCACGTTAACCGAGCGCCTATTGTTTCTGCGGGGAATGATCAAACGGTTGTTGAAGGAAATACGGTAAATTTGAATGCAACTATTAGTGATGAAGATGAAGATACGCTTTCTTATTCTTGGCAACAGACTAGTGGTGATACAGTTACACTGACCAATGCAGATACGTTAATGCCTTCATTTGTCGCTCCAGACGTTGATACTAACACCACTTTTAGTTTTGAATTAACAGTTACTGATGGATTTAATACTGTGAGCAGTAGTGTTTCAATTACGATTCAGAATAAAGTCGTTGAGAAACCAAAGAGTGAATCTAGTTCATCTGGTGGTTCAACCAACGCATTTTTATTAGGTTGCTTATTAATCACTTTATTATCGAGAAAAAAATAGCTAAATAATTATCAAGTAGGGCGATTACTCATAGTATCGCCCTATTTTATTTTCTTGAAGTAGGGATATTACTGAGCCTTCTCAGTAATATCCCTACTTCAAATTTAGTTTAATTAACACATTTTAAAAGAGATAAACTGGTCGATGTGTGTTACTGAGACGTCTCAGTAACATGACAGAAATAATACATTAGAAAATATATGGAAAAACATTTGAGGAAAACGTCGGCAAAGCGCACAAAGTTAGCATTAGCGGTTTTATGATGAATGACCGCTATGGTGGATTTTACGACTGCCAGGCACGTTGAATTAATATTTAGTCCAACTTAAAAATAGGCTATTAATATTCTCGTTAGTTATGAATTTATGATAAATTTCCTCATTAAATCTGGCACTACAAATCATAAATTAATTCATTTAATTATCTAGAAAACTTATCAAGCCTGAGCACCTACTCTTGAAATTTTCGAAGAATCACATTTGTGTGTTAGTTCACGACTTACAGAATTGAAAAGCACATCATTGAAAATGAATTTCAAATGTTAAACCGACTAGAGTACAGTCGGTTTTACAACTTGGTTTTATTTGTGCATTTTCAACCATGCCGCTTGAGAGCCATTAGATATGATTTTTCTTACTGAAGAACCATCACTATTCATAATATACGTATTTCTTATGCCGTCGGTCTTTGATGAAAACATTAGTTGGGAGCCATCAGGAGACCAAGATGGATACCAATCATCAACATCGTTATTTGTTAGCCGTTTTTGATTAGAGCCATCTATATTCATTACATAAATTTCAGAATTTCCTTCTCTATCAGACATAAACGCTATTTGCTTGCCATCAGATGAAACTTCTGGATGCCACTCTTCCGCTCCATTATCTGTCAACTGAATTATGTTACTACCATCAACATCTGCAATACTTATTTCACTTTTTTTATCTTTGAATTCCGAGTGAAAAACTATTTTACCGTCTTGTGTAAAATACGGGCCACCACCTTTTAGTGACTTTATTTGGGTCAGTTCGCTGCCATCTGAATTCATAATCCAAATTTCTTGTTGCCAATTTTTATCGGTATCTTTGTATTCTCTTGAAAAAGCAATTTGCCTTCCATCAGGTGACCAAGTAGGTGAATTATCCCATTTATTATCAGCATGAGTTAATCTTTTCCTATCTGTACCATCACTATTCATTGTGTGAATAGACCACGTCTTTCTTTCATCATATTTTGCATAAAAAGCGATACGCTTTCCATCAGGTGACCACGCTGAGTAGCCGTTACCACCAGAAAAATTGGTAACTTTACTTTTTGATGAGCCTTCAATATCGGTAAGATAAATTTCTGGATGACCATCGTCATGTGAAGTATAGGCAATGGCAAAGGGATTTGATTTAGCTTCACTTCCGCTACTCATAACCAACAGAGAAAGTAGTAGGGATACTGAAGAGTACAAAGACTTCATTGTTTTTTCCTTATTTTGAAATCAACGATTTATTTAACGTAGTTACATGTGATTTAGCAAGATATCAGTTTAAACAAGTCAACACTAAAACACCTGAAGTCGTTATGACTTTTAGCTGATTTCTTTCTGACGACGATAATCAACTTATTAGATACATAACGCTTTGTATGCACGTGCCTTTGATGCTGCTTTAGCCTGTTTACGCAGTTTTCTATATTTGATAAATAAAGTCATAAAAAACGCATTCATAAATAAAGAGGTTGACCTCAAATATTAATATAGCTTTAGATCTTCTCTAAAAATATGTTGTAAAGCAGTACGTTTTGTTGCCCGGTGTTTTGGGCGGTCATCATTGCTTGTTGCTCTTTTGTTTTGCGTTGAAGTAAACCGTCCGTTTTGTTTTGCTCTTGGTCAGGAAAATACATTTGGGTGAGCACGGGTTCGTAACCGTGTTTTCCTATTTTCATGTGAATATGCGGTGTTCGTTGATCTTCCAGTCTAGCTTGGTATGGATAGGCACCAGGCATGATTGTTTTGAATCGAAACTTGCCAGCTTTGCCACTTTGGATAATAGCCCAAGACTGAAAATGTTCATCAACTGGCGCATCACTATTGTCA
>MAAC01011098.1_pt1 | contig 25517 bp, 25 predicted proteins | sample 1115981 | NCBI WGS metagenome assembly MAAC01 (sample SAMN04961126, study PRJNA320927) | seawater metagenome | isolation source: sample BD02T64 sea water enriched with oil for 64 days | place: USA:Gulf of Mexico | collected 2013-07-27
TGAATTTGCTGGTAAAGGTATTACCGCGAACTCTATCCTTCCCGGTTGGATTGAAACAGCTATGACTGAGCCGATGTTCAACTGGTCTAAATTTTCGGACAACGTAAAACCACGTATCCCGGCCGGTCGTTGGGGCAACCCAGAAGACTTCGGCGGAATCGCGGTCTATATTATGTCCAATGCCAGCTCGTATCATACGGGCGATACTTTCCTAATTGATGGTGGTTACTTCTTGTTTTAAGCAACCTAACTAAATTCCGGTCCCGCCATGGGGCCGGAAACTTAATAATCAGCCGTTTGCTGCACTATTTTCAAGATATTGATCAATTTGAGAAATTCGGTCAGCTCCCCAATACACTTGATCGTCCACTTTGAACCATGGCATGCCAACGGCTCCGCTTTCAACAGCAGCTTTGGTTGCCTCTATCATTGCCGCCTTTGCCTCTTGATCTTCCGCAGCACGGGCCAGATACTCGAGATCAAGCCCTAATGAGCGTGCCAAATTTATTAAATGTTCCGGCATGGTGATTTGCTTACCCTGACCCCAGAACAAATCGCAAACGCCCTCTGCAAATTTCTTCGCAAGAGCCTTATCGGTTTTATTCAGTGCGTAGAAAACCAAACGCGCTAACTTTGCATCCACTGGAAAGACCGCAGGCTTTGCAATAGGAATTCCCAATAGTTTCGCTGAACGGGCTGAATCCATCATAATGTAATTTAACTTCTGCGGAACAGATGCGGGTCCTACCACACCAAGTACTTTCCAAATGTGTCCAAGACTAATTGGCCGCCAGATCACTTCTCTGCCGTGTTTTGCACCAACTTTTTCAATCTCTTTTGCGGCGATATAGGCAAAAGGAGATACAAATTCCAAATAAAACTCAATAGGCTCGTTCATAACTTTAGACCTTATGATTTCAGACGTTGTTAGCTTCCGTCTGTTTCAAAACAATGTTTATGCAGCGAGGTTTCGGGCAATAACCAGTTTTTGAATATCCGATGTGCCTTCATAAATTTGGCAAACACGAACATCCCGGTAGATTTTTTCAACAGGATAATCTGAAATAAAGCCATTTCCGCCCAATGTCTGAATTGCACCAGAACATACTTCTTCAGCCATTTCAGACGCAAAAAGCTTTGCCATGCTCGCTTCTGTCAGGCACGGAATACCTGCATCTTTCATGCTTGCTGCATGCAACACCATTTGCCGCGCAACCTCTACTTTTGTTGCCATATCGGCCAAACGAAAGCCAACAGCTTGATGGGAAATAATTGGTTTGTCAAAAGAGACACGCTCTTTTGCGTAGTCAATGGCGTGGTTTAAGGCCGCCGTCGCCATGCCAACACTTTGTGCGCCGATACCGATACGGCCAGTTTCCAAATTAGCGAGAGCAATACGATACCCAGCACCTTCCGCCCCCAGCATTGAGGATGCGGGCACCCGAACATCTTCAAAAACGACCTGGCAGGTGTCTGATGCTTTCTGGCCCAGCTTGTTTTCAATGGATGCAACCCGATATCCATCAGCAGATGTTGGAACGATAAAACAGCTGATGCCGCGTTTTCCTGCGTCGGCATCGGTCACGGCAAACACCAGCGCGACGCCCCCAATTTTTCCAGACGTAATGAACTGCTTTGTCCCGTTGATGATATAATCATCGCCGTCTTTCACGGCTTTTGTCCGAAGCGCAGAGGCATCGGAGCCCGCTTGTGGTTCAGTCAGGCAAAAAGCACCGATCATCTCACCTTTGGCGAGGGGGACTAAATGCTCTTGTTTTTGGTCTTCAGTTCCGTCTTTCAAAATAGCGGCGCAACAGGGAGAGTTATTCACACTCATCACTGTAGAGACAGCGCCGTCGCCGCCCGCAATTTCCATCAAAGCAAGGGCGTAGGAAATAAAGTCAGTTTCCGCACCGCCATAATTTTCAGGAATTGTCATTCCCATGAGGCCAAGTGAGCCCATCTCATCAAATATGTCCTTTGGAATAGCGCCGGCTTGTTCCCAAGCCGCGCTATTAGGTGCCAGACGATTGGTGGCAAAGTCCCGCGCCATATCGCGGATCATGTTCTGTTCTTCGTTCAAAATCATTATCTTCTATCCCTACCGTCTAGCACAATTTTACTGGTCGTTATACGAGTTCAACAGCCATTGCAGTTGCTTCGCCGCCGCCAATACACAAGGCAGCAACACCACGTTTTTTGCCATACTGTTTAAGCGCGTTCAGCAAAGTCACAACAATACGCGAACCGGACGATCCAACGGGATGGCCAAGGGCACATGCACCGCCGTGAACATTAACTTTATCGTGATCAAGTCCTAGATCTTTCATTGCCGCCATGGCAACAACGGCAAAGGCTTCGTTGATTTCGAACAGATCAACGTCGTCTTTGGTCCATTGTACTTTATCCATCACTTTGCGAATTGCATCGATTGGCGCCAAAGTAAATTCAGACGGCTTGCGAGCATGAGTTGAATGCGCAAGGAAACGGGCAATCGGTTTCAGTCCACGTTTTTCGGCTTCTGATTGTTTCATCAGAACTAGGGCCGAACCACCATCAGAAATTGAAGATGCATTTGCCGCTGTAACAGTGCCATCTTTTGCGAATGCAGGGCGCAATGTCGGGATCTTGTCTGGATTACCTTTGAGCGGTTGCTCATCTTTATCAATGACAATATCGCCTTTACGGCTTTTGATTGTTACGGGAACAATCTCGTCAGCAAAGTTACCGTTTTCAGTCGCTTTCTTTGCCCGCGCAAGAGACTCGATCGCATAGGCGTCTTGAGCTTCGCGAGTGAACTGATAGAGACCCGCAGTTTCTTCTGCAAAAGAGCCCATAAGGCGGCCTTCTTCGTAGGCATCTTCCAAGCCATCAAGGAACATGTGATCTTTCACTTGGCCATGGCCCAGACGTAATCCGTCCCTAACTTTTGGAAGGATGTAGGGCGCGTTGCTCATGCTCTCGAAGCCACCAGCAACCATAACATCGGCACTTCCAGCGACAATAGCATCATGGGCGTACATAGCAGCCCGCATACCGGAGCCACACATTTTGTTCACAGTTGTGCAGCCAACGCTGTCTGGGATACCGGCACCAAAAGATGCCTGACGGGCTGGCGCTTGGCCCATACCCGCGGGCAACACACAGCCCATAACAACTTCATCAATATCGTTGCCGCTAATGCCTGCGCGCTTCATAGCCTCTTCAATTGCGATAGCGCCCAGAGCAGGGGCTTTCACGTCTGCAAGATCGCCTTGAAAGCCGCCCATTGGTGTTCTAGCCATACCTACGATGACAATAGGATCGTCATTCATTATTTTTCTCCATAAATCTTAAATCAGTTGTTAATGCTCTCGCACCAAATCAAATTATGATGTTTCGTTGAACAGTTCCCGGCCAATCAGCATCCGTCTGATTTCACTGGTTCCTGCACCAATTTCATACAATTTTGCGTCTCGTAGCAACCGGCCTGCCGGAAATTCATTAATATAACCATTGCCGCCAAGCGCCTGAATAGCTTCAAGTGCCATCCATGTGGCTTTTTCAGCAGCATACAATATTACGCCAGCTGCGTCTTTACGCGCTGTCTCGCCGCGGTCACACGCTTTTGCAACAGTATAAACATAGGCTTTACAAGCATTCATCGTTGAATACATGTCGGCCACTTTTCCTTGCATCAATTGGAAGGTTCCAATGGCTTGGCCGAACTGTTCACGTTCATGGATATAGGGAATGACCACATCCATACACGCATCCATAATACCCAGAGGGCCTGCGGATAGAACAACTCTCTCATAATCGAGGCCACTCATCAGAATACGAACACCGCCGTTAAGAGGGCCCAGCATGTTTTCTTCTGGAACTTCACAATCTTCAAACACCAGCTCGCAGGTGTTTGATCCACGCATCCCTAGTTTGTCCAGTTTTTGCGCCGTTGAAAATCCTTTAAAATCTTTTTCAATGATAAAGGCTGAAATGCCACGCGGACCGGCTTCAGGGTCAGTTTTAGCATACACGACTAACACATCAGCATCAGGACCATTGGTGATCCAGAATTTGTTACCATTCAGAACGTAGCGATCGCCTTTTTTCTCAGCTTTAAGACGCATGGAAACCACGTCTGATCCAGCTCCGGGCTCACTCATAGCAAGGGCACCAACATGTTCCCCTGACATTAGTTTCCCAAGGTATTTTTGTTTCTGTGCCTCAGATCCATTACGGCGAATTTGATTCACGCACAGATTTGAATGCGCGCCATATGAAAGACCAACGGAGGCTGATGCCCGGCTGATTTCTTCAACTGCGATACAATGCTCCAAATAACCAAGACCCGTTCCACCGTATTCTTCCTCAACAGTCATACCAAGCAAACCCAGTGCGCCCATTTTTTGCCAAAGATCAGCTGGAAACTGATTTGTTGCGTCAATCTCGGCAGCTCGCGGTGCAATCTCTGCAGCCGCAAAACTGGCAACGGATTCCCGTAACATGTCGGCGGTTTCACCTAAATCAAAATTCAAGCTGGGGTAATGAATAGTAGACATTGAAGATCCTTTTCCTCGTCTAAGTTTATTATTCTGCGATCAACGTCGCCAATGACAATGCGCATTGAGTTCGCGTCGATCCTTTAATCACGTATAAATTCGCCTCAACCACGGTAAGCGTTCGTCCCGCTTTCACAACAGTAGCAACAGCGATTAACTGATTGCCTTTTGCCGGGGCAAATATGTTCAACTTCTGTTCTGCAATAACAAGCTTCACACCATCCGGAGCCACATTCTTGGCAGCCGTTGTGACTGCCATATCAAACATGGCAGCGACGACACCAGTATGAAACACGCCCTTCGTTACAGATAGATTTTCCTGAAAGTCCAGCCGCAGTTCGCATGAACCGGCTTCAAGAGAAACCGCATCAACACCAAGATGGTGCATAAAATTCGGAACATCAAATATTGCGCCCAAATTGCTGGGCTCGTTAGCGTTTTCCTTTGTGGTCATGCGTCTTCCTTTACCCGGCCAAGATTAGGAGCATCAGACATTCCCAGAAGGCACATCATAGTGAAAACACCTGTCATGCAATGGGTTTTCTTTCCATCTTTCAGGGAATAGACATCACCTTTTAGATGATAAATTTTCGTCCCAACATTCACCACATTAGCCACCGCGAACAATTCGCCGCCGCTTGCCGGGTTTAGGAAATTCACCTTCATATCGATGGTAAGAACCGTACTGTTTTCTGGATATAAGGAAAAAGCCGCGTATCCGGCGGCTGAATCCAGTAAGGATCCAACAAGCCCGCCGTGAAAAAAACCATGTTGCTGAGTAAGTTCCGCGCGTCGCTCGACTGATAAAGAGCAGCTACCTGGCTGCAAGTCTTCAATTTTGGCGCCGATAAAAGACATAAAAGGTTGGCGAGAGAAACTATCTCGCACCACCTGATCAAAGTTCGGGTTTTTTGTGTCAAACTCGCTCATGGTTATTTTCCACTGAAGGACGGAGTCCGTTTTTCCAAAAATGCCTGAATACCTTCCCGGCCATCCTCTGTGCTGGCTGCAGCTGAAATACCGCGGGCTTCCAATTCCATTTGGGTTTCCAAAGTATCGCTGAAGGTATTCAACAACAGGTCTTTGATCATGCCATATGATTTGGTTGGACCTGCTGCTAGTTGCTGGGCTAACGCCATTGCTTCGTTCATCAATTTGTCAGCGGGAACAACCCTGTTTATCAGCCCCCAGTTCTCAGCCTCTTCTGCAGTCAACATTCGGTTGGTCAGCATTAATTCCTGAGTTCGGCGAAGTCCAATATGGCGCGCCACATAATATGTGGAGCTTCCATCTGTCACCAGACCAGCCTTTGTATAAGCCATTGTGAATTTTGCGCTATCAGACGCAAGAGCCAGGTCGCCGCAACAGGCCATGCTAAAACCTGCACCCGCAGCAATTCCATTTATAGCCAAAATTAGCGGTGCCTCCATACGGGCAAACCGCGATACAGCTGCATGTAAATAAACGGTCAGTTCCTTCAGAAGTTTCGGTGTGTCTTCTCCCGCATTAGCGAAAGAAGCGAGATCACCGCCCGCTGAGAAAAACTTTCCAGCGCCCGTTAATATGACGGCTCGAATATCTGGATTTTCGTCGCATTCAATAGAAACCTTCATTAACTCCAGACCCATCTGATGATTGAGGGCATTGGCGTTATCGGGACGGTTCATGCGAACGATTGCAACGTTTCCATCAAGGTCGAAATCCAGTGTTTCATACGTCATATTTTTCTCCCATAATTTTGAAAGAGTGTACAAAAATCCAATACATAGATAAAATCATTTATTTCGATCGTAACTATTGATAGTATCTATGCTATGGATATTTATCAACTTCGCTATTTCCTCGCCGTTGTCGAAACACGTAACTTTTCCCGTGCGGCAGAACGGGTTTTCGTTACCCAACCGACTTTATCGGCCGGTATCAAAAAGCTGGAAACAGAACTAGGCGCTCAGCTTTTCAACAGAAGTAAAAAGGAGACCTCCCTCACCGAAGTGGGGTTGCGTTTCCTACCCAGAGCCCGAACTGTGATTTATGAATGTAACACGGCTAAACAGGAAGCTTTGGGGAACAAACCATCATTGCGATTGCAAGTCGGCTTCCATCGTATTCTGCCTATTGCACAAATGACCACCTTGTTGGCAGATTACCGGAAAAATCATCCATCTGTGCAAATTGCCCTTAAAGAGGGCACTTCGAAACAATTAGAAGGCTGGCTTGAAGACAAGCGGATAGATGTTTCTATTTCAACACCGCCAGGCGATCCGCAAAAAATTGAATATGAACGTTTATTCACCACCAAATGCCTTTTAGCGATGGCATCGTCTCATCCCTTCGCTAGCCGAGCTTCGGTTACAATGCAGCAGCTGGAACGGCAGGACTTTATTCACCGCAGCCATTGCCTGACAGAAACAGAAGTCACTCGGACATTTGCCCGCGGCGGCGTTAATCCTCGCATTGTCTTTCGAACGGATGAGGACAACAAAGCGTTGAACCTCGTGTCAGCAGGCCTTGGGTTTTGCATGCTCCCTGACATACTAGCAACGCCGGGCATAAGGCTTCTCTCTGTAGATACGGTCAATATTTCGAGAAATTTTGGGCTGTGTTGGTATAGGGAAGTCGAAAATGATTTAGTTCGATCCTTCAGGTTGTTCGCCAGCAGTCACAAATGGAAACCGCAAAAAACTGAACTCCGTAATCTTGAATGGGCCCGTTAAAGCAGAACCATTGAGGCGATTCCAAGGAATGCGACAAACCCGATAATGTCAGTGATAGTGGTCACAAAAACGCTGGAGGCAATTGCGGGGTCGATTTCATATCGCTCCAACGTAATGGGGATTACCATCCCGGCTACCCCTGCAACCACCATATTCACAACCATAGCAAGAGCAATCACCCACCCAATATCGCCATCACCGAACCAGGCCCATGACACAAGCCCTATCAAAACGGCAAACATGCAACCGTTCAAAAATGCCACAATGGCTTCTTTTCGAAGGATCCCAAACATATTACTCGCTGTAAGTTCGCGGGTTGCAATGGCCCGTACAGCAACGGTCAACGTCTGAGTACCGGCATTTCCGCCCATGCTCGCGACAATTGGCATCAAGACAGCCAGCGCAATCACTTTTTCCATAGTGGCATCGAAAAGACTTATTGCAACAGACGCCAAAATGGCTGTGAATAAATTGACCAGCAGCCAGGTAAAACGGGTGCGCGTTGTCTCCAAAATTGAGCCAAACAAATCATCTTCAGAGACACCACCAAGGCGCAAGATATCTTCTTCCGCTTCTTCGCTAATAACATCAACGATATCGTCAACGGTAATCATGCCGATTAAGGCGCCGCTATTGTTGACCACGGCAGCAGACGCCAGCCGGTATTGTTGGAATAAATAGGCAACCTCTTCCTGATCCATGCTGACAGGAATCAGTTTTTGCTCTCGGTGCATGACATCACTCACGGGCACATTCGGGCGGCTGCGCATTGCATGGTCCAGCCGCAACGTTCCAATGGGATGGTGTCTCGGATCAACGACAAAGATTTCATAAAAATCACCGGGCAACCCATCAGCTTCTCGCAAGTAATCGATTGTCTGACCGATGTCCCAATAGTCTGGAACGGCCACCAGATCCCGCTGCATAAGCCGGCCAGCGGTATCTTCATGGTAAGATAGGCCCTCTTCGATAACCATCCGATTTTCAGCGGGTAGTTCCTTTAGAACGTCTTGTTGCTCGTCTTTTTCAAGGTCGTCCAGAACATCGATGGCATCGTCAAGCTCAAGTTCATTGACCAGCTCAGCGATTTCCGCGGTTTCCATCTCATCGACAAGATCTTCGCGAACGGTATCATCAAGATCGGAGTAGACTTCCGGTTCGATAAGGTCGTCGGCAATATCCAAAAGTTTGGAGCGATGTTTAGGCTTCAGATGTTCGATTAAATCGGCGATGTCAGCCGAATGTAACGCCCCAATTTTTTGTCGGATCTCATCGTTTTTATTATCGTCAAGAAACTCTCGAATTTGCTGAACGGTTTGGTCATTTAGCCCATAGATGGCCTCCTCATCCTCGTGAGAACGGCCTTCCAACGAGTCGAATTTCGGGCTTTCCAACATGACCTGTGCCTTTTAGTCTTTTCGTTTACGTGATACAGGACCGGGCATCATTGCGCCAGACTTATGGCACTGAGCATCAACCGCCGCAATTGCAGTAATATTAACCAGCCCGCGAACCGTTACCGACGGCACTGTAATGTGGACAGATTTTTCCATACCGATTAGGATTGGTCCGACAGCAATACCGTTTCCAAGGCTTTTAGCTATATTGTAACCGATATTTGCAGAGTCAAGATCAGGCATGATCAGCAAGTTAGCTGATCCCTTCATTTTTGAGTTCGGAAATAGCGCTTCGCGGATTTCAGGAACCAAAGCGGTATCCGCTTTCATTTCCCCTTCAACTTCAAGTTCCGGCGCCAATTCGCGAATAATCGCCAGAGCTTCTTTTGCCCCCATGGCAGATGGAATGTCTGATGCGCCAAAGTTTGAATGGGAAATCAGAGCCGCCTTGGGCTCAATGCCAAACCGGCGAACTTCGTCTGCAGCCAAGATTGTAAGCTCTGCAAGCTCCTCTGCAGTATGTTGTTCACGAACTTGCGTATCAGAGAAGAATAACGGGCGTCCTTGTATGATCACAAGATGCAAAGCCGAGGCATGACGAACCCCTTCCCGCAAAGGGATAATCCCAGAGACACGACCAAAATGCTTAGCGTATTTTCCGTAAGTCCCGCAAACCAGCGCGTCAGCATGTCCCAAGCGGACCATTAACGCCCCGATGATAGTTGTGTTTGTTCGAACGTGTGAGCGCGCGGTATCAGGGTCTACGCCCTCCCGCTCGCGAATGGCGTGATAGGTTTGCCAATATTCACGGTATCTGGGATCATCTTCTGGGTCGACAATTTCAAAATCGCGGCCTTCTTGCAACCGGAGCCCAATTTTTTTGATCCGAAATTCAATGATTTTTCGGCGGCCTACCAAAATGGGAGACGCGATGCCATCATCAACAATGCTCTGAACTGCGGACAAAACACGCTCGTCCTCGCCTTCGGCATATGCAACACGCATTTTTTCAGCCCGCGCACTGTCAAACAATGGCTTCATAACAAAGCGAGTTCTGTATATGAAATTAGATAACTGCTCGTGATAAAGATCAAGGTCAGGAACAGGTCGGCTGGCAACACCGCTTTCCGTTGCGGCCTTCGCCACAGCGTACGACACTTCAACGTATAGGCGTGGATCAAACGGTGTCGGAATTAGGTATTCAGGGCCGAAGCTCTGTTGGGCACCTCCGTATGCTTTGGATACGATATCAGACTGCTCAGCCATAGCCAGATCCGCAATGGCCTTCACCGCCGCAATTTTCATAGCCTCGTTGATCTCAGTTGCCCCAACATCAAGAGCGCCCCGAAAAAGATAGGGAAAGCATAGAACATTATTTACCTGATTTGGATAATCTGAGCGTCCCGTGGCAATAATCGCATCAGGACGGACACTTCTCACTTCTTCAGGTAAAATTTCCGGTGTTGGATTGGCGAGCGCCATGATTATTGGCTTATCCGCCATTGTCATAACCATGTCCTGACTAAGGGCGCCAGGGCCAGAACAACCTAGAAAAATATCGGCCCCATCAACCGCTTCCGCCAAAACTCTTTTATCGGTTTTTACAGCGAAATCTGATTTATAGGGGTCCATTTCTATTTCACGGCCTTCGTACACGACGCCGTGAATATCGCTGACGATAATATTCTCCTTAGGCAAGCCAAGGCTTACCAGCAATCGAAGACATGCAAGGGCGGCAGCGCCAGCACCACATGCGGCCAACCGAACATCCTTGATGTCCTTTTCAACTACTCGCAACGCGTTGTAGACTGCAGCGGCAACACAAATTGCGGTTCCATGCTGATCATCATGAAACACTGGAATATTCATGCGCTCGCGGCAAAGCTTCTCAACCACAAAGCATTCTGGAGCCTTGATATCTTCCAAGTTGATACCACCGAACGTGGGCTCCATAGCCGTTATAATATCAACTAGTTTTTCAGGATCTAGCTCATCTAACTCAATATCGAAAACATCCACACCGGCGAATTTTTTGAAAAGAACAGCTTTTCCTTCCATCACAGGCTTCGATGCCAACGGCCCAATCGGACCAAGCCCCAGAACAGCAGTTCCGTTAGTAATCACACCCACAAGATTTCCGCGTGCCGTGTATTTGGCGGCGTCGTTCGGATTTTTTTGGATCTCTAAGCAAGGATGCGCGACCCCAGGAGAATATGCCAAAGCAAGATCTAACTGAGTTTCCATTGGTTTAGTTGGCGTGATCGTCAACTTTCCCGGCTTCGGAAATTCGTGATAATCGAGTGCTTTTTGCGTCAGATCGGAGGTCATACCGGGTCCTTTTTAGGCAAACTTACTGCAAAATAAAGAGTAATTTGTCATCAAGAATATGCCGATAAAACCTTGCATTACAAGGCTATAATAGCCGCCCATAATTTCACACGAAATAATGGGAACTAAATCAAGTAGAATTCCACAAGAACTTGCAACATTTCATCCCGGTAAATACTCAGTAAGGCAATCCCACATAATTTTCTGCAAGAGCCGTTTGGGCCGCCGTTGATGAGAACAGATATTCCAGTTCTGTTTTTTGCATTCTATCGCCAAAGCCTTCGTTTTCTGGAAACTTGTGTAAAAGCATGGTCATGGACCAAGAGAAACGCATCGCTTTCCAAATTCTCTTTAACGCGGTTTCTGAGTAGGCATTTAGCAAACCTTCGTTATCGCTGTTGTAAAACGAAATAAGAGCGTTTGACAGATAATGGATATCCGATGCAGCTAGATTGAGACCCTTTGCACCCGTTGGCGGGACAATGTGTGCAGCATCCCCTGCAAGGAATAACCTCCCGTAAGTCAGTGGTTCGGATACGAAGGAGCGAAGCGGCGCAATACTCTTTTCGATTGAAGGTCCTGTAACAAGATTTTTAGCAGCGTCTTCTGGAATGCGTTTTTTTAGTTCTTCCCAGAACCGATCATCGGACCACTCGTTAAGATCTTCATTCAGATCACATTGGATGTAATACCGGCTTAAATTTTTATTGCGCATAGAACATAAGGCAAATCCCCGTTCATGCTGATTATAGATCAACTCATCCGATACGGGAGGTGTTTCTGAAAGAACCCCAAGCCAGCCAAACGGGTACACTTTTTCATACTCACGTCGAAGGTGATCTGGAATTGATTGGCGACTAACACCGTGGAAGCCATCACAGCCCGCTACAAAATCACAGTCGACTTTGTGGGTCTTGCCATCTTTCTCGTAAGTGACGTGGGGTTGATTTGTTGTGAGATCGAATAAAGCGACGTTTTTGGCTTCATGGATAACCACACCGTTCATTTTACGGCGGGCATCGTATAAATCTTGCGTGACCTCAGTTTGGCCGTAAACCATCACTGATTTACCGTCCGTCAATTCTGACAAATTGATATGTTGGCGTTGCCCGTGATGAGAAATATCGAACCCGTGGTGGACAAGACCTTGCGTATCCATACGGGCACCTACATCAGCCCCTCGCAACATGTCAACGAGCCCCTGCTCCAAAACGCCTGCGCGGATACGGCCAAGAACATAGGCCTCGCTTTGTCTCTCCAGCAAGATAGTCTCAATTCCTCTTAAGTGAAGAATTTGAGATAGGAGAAGACCTGAAGGGCCTCCGCCAACAATAACGACCTGAGTACGCATAATATTCTCCGTTGAGAATTTGAGTTCAATCAAACAACCAGTAACACTGGCAAAATTCAGAAATTCTTGAGTATTGCTGGCAGCCAAAGAGTGATTGCAGGAAAGGCGATAAGAAGCGCAACCCGGACCATTTCAGCAGCAAAAAATGGCGCTACGCCTTTAAAGGTTTCACTCATGGGCGTCTCTTTATCCATTGCTGAAATAATGAACACGTTCATACCAACAGGAGGGGTTATCAAACCAAGTTCCACAACGATAAGCGCGAGAATACCGAACCAGACTTTCAAGTCGTCTTCGCTCATCCCAAAATCCAAACCAGAGATAACCGGCCAGAAAAACGGAATTGCCAGCAAAATCATACTTAGACTATCCATAAGGCAGCCAAGAAGGATTAAGGCGAACAAAAGTATGATCAGGATCAAGTGAGCGTCTAAACCCGAGTTGAGCATAATTTCAGCCGCCGCTTGAGGAACTCCTCCGCGGGCCATGAAGATTTTGAGAAGCTCCGCTCCCAGTAAGATCAAGAAGATCATACCCGATGTTTTTGCCGTCTCTAACAGAGCTGCTTTCATGTCATCAAAACTGAGGACCCGCCGAGCTATGCCATATACGGTAACCAAAAATACGCCTACCGCGGCAGCTGGCGTCGGATTAAAAAATCCGAAATAAATGCCGCCAATGACCAATCCAAAAATGATAAACACTGGGATCATCGCAAGGGTGGCATCTGCGAGTTCCTTCCGAGAAACTTTAACACCGCGCGGCCCAGACTCAGGCCAAATTCTCACGTAAATGGCAATGGTGAACAAGAATAACAGGACGGCCAAAATACCGGGAATAAATGCCGCCATAAACATGGTCACAATATTGGCTTCAACAATCACCGCATAGATAACCAGCACAATAGATGGGGGGATCAAAATACCAAGAACGCCGCCAGCGGCCAGCGTGCCCGTGGCCAAAGCACCGGAATATTTGTAATGCTTCAATTCAGGAAGCGCTACTTGGCCCATAGTAGATGCCGTCGCTAGTGAGGAGCCACAAACAGAGCCAAAACCGGCACAAGCCGCGATGGCGGCCATAGCCACCCCGCCGCGCATTCGTCCAAGCCAAGCATTCGCCGCGCGAAACAAGTCACGGGAAAGCCCCACGCGTGTTGCTATGTTTCCCATTAAGATAAACATTGGCACTACTGAAAGATCGTAGACAGAGAACTGCGCCCACGCGAGATCCTTCATCTGACTAAACAGAACCAGCGGACCGCTTAGGGTAGCGGTTCCAACCGCGCCAACAATAATCATAGAATAGGCAATGGGGACACGGATAACGATCAAGCCAATCAAGGCAAACAGTCCGATCAATCCAATGAACAAATTTTCTTCCAACAAACTGCTCCAATCAAGCCCGGCGGCGGGTTCCTAAAACGTCGATCAACGACATAAATGATGCCGCTACCAGCAGGCAGAGTGACATAAGTGCTGGTACAAATGCGTACCAGATAGGAATGCTCAAAATACCTGTAATTTCTTCATACTCGCGGTAATCAAGCAATCCCGCGCTCATCCGCCAAAGTAAAAACAAAGAGAAAACCAATGCAATTACGCTGGCGAACGTACCCATTACGGCTACTGCAAGCTTACTTGCATTTGCTGTAAACAAATCGGCACTCACGTTAGACGCTGTTATTTGGCAGTAGGGTAGGAAACAAAAAATCGCGATTGCGACTCCCATTTCCGTTAATTCGAAATCACCTGGAAATGGTTTCGTAAAGATAATGTCGGCAAGAATTGAATAAGCATTGACCAGCACAACCGCCATCAAGGTTAATCCCCCGAGCAATGCCCATTTTTCGCAAATTTGATGGACAAGGGCATGTACCCTTGTCCATCGATTACTGTAACTGTTCATTATTATTTCATATGCTTATTAACAGTTTTGACCGCAGTATCGTAAAGCTTCTGCCCATCGATACCTTTTTTGGCAACTTCTTTAATCCAACGCGCAACTACTGGTGACATCGCCGCATCAAATTTTGCCCACTCGCCTTCTGTAAGTTTCACGTGTGTGTTGCCAGCTTTTACGGCGACACCAATACCGAATTTTTCAGAAGCATCCCAAATGCGGCCAACTTCTTCGTGCCATTCAACACCAGAGTTGTCTTTGAAAATTTGCTGAATATCCGCTGGCAAGTTTTTCCAAGTATCTTTGTTCATGGCGATCTGGAACGTCGTTGTGCCGAACCGCTGACCCGTTGGGCCTTCAATTTGATACTGTGTCTGTTCTTGAATTTTCAGTGGCGGAATAATTTCGAAAGGGATGATGGCCCCATCAACTACTTTTTTCGATAACGCCAATGGAAGTTCAGGCACAGATGTTTTTACAGGTGATGCCCCAAGAGCTTCAAGAACCCATGCACCGGTCCGTGACGGAATACGGATCTTTACACCTTTCAAATCTGCAGGTGACCGCACTTCTTTATCAACCATGTGCAACGCGCCGCCGCCGTGAACATGAAGCGTCAAAGGAACAAGGCCTTTGTATTCTTTTGCAAGATACTCATCGTACATTTCGAACATGGCACGGTTAGTTGCAGCAGACTGCCCTTGATGGACGCCCGGAAGTTCAAAAACTTCTGTGCGCGGATAAAGACCGGCTGCATAACCATTTACAAACCACGCCATATCAACAACGCCGTCTCGAACTTGACGCGGTAGTTGCGGGGGCTTGCCGCCCAATGACATGGATGGGAATATTTCAATCTTAACCCGGCCGTTAGATGCTTTTTCAATTCGTTCTGCCCACGGGGCAATCATCTTGGAATGCGCCGGCGCTTTTGGGCTCAAAAAATGGTGGAGCTTGAGTGTGATTTCTTTAGCAGCAACAGAGCCACTAAACATTGCGGCAACAGCGATACTCACTGCAGCAACACTTACATTTTTCATCAACTTCATTTTCTTCCTCCCCAGGAATGTCCAAATTGGGTTCAATAAAATCAAACAAACAATACTTAATTCAAACTCGTACTTACGTTCTTTAATCTAAAATTTCACTTCCAATGCGCTCGATACTTTCCAGCAATTCATTGGCTTGTCTTAACGATGCAGAGGTTGCAACGACCATCTGCGGTAATATCATCCACTCCAATGTCCAGCTTTGTCCGGATCGTTCATTTTCGTGAGGTAAAGCTTGATGCATTCCAGACATATTGACCGCGTTGAAACGGCCGAGCGTCACCAAAATTTCTGCTTTAACAGGGTTTTGTTTGTGGGGCATCGCAGATGATCCACCGCGTCCAGATGTGGAGATTTCCGTCACCTCGTTTACGGACATCAACAGAATATCCTGCCCGATTTTCCCAATCGCACCGGAGAGAACCGCCAACCAATTTGCATAATCAACTAAAGACGTACGGTCCGTGTGCCAACAGTTTTGAGGGTCAACTAGCCCCAATAATACAGCCAACTTTCCGCGTATTTCAGCCCCCCTACCTTCGAAATGATCCAACGATCCAACGGGGCCTCCCAATTGGACGACAAACAATTCGGTCTTCAAGGTCGCCAATTTATCAAATTGACGCACCAAAGGTCTCCGCCATTCTGACAACCGGTGAGAAACAGTAACCGGCAAAGCCTGTTGCATTCGAGTTCTTCCCATCAAAGGCATATGACCAAATCGGCCTTCAAGAATGTCTATATTATTGATGACCTTGGTGAGGGCATTTTCGATGACTTCGGTTGCACTCTTCAAACGTAAAATTAGAGAGGTATCGATGACATCCTGACTAGTGACCCCGAAGTGAACATATTTGGCAATATTATCAGGGACAGTCTTTCGCAATTGCCGAACAAATTCAGGAACGACAACACCATCGTTGGCAGCTCCCCCCTTCAATGCTTCCATATCAGCGACAAAATCTACACATGCTTTTTGAATGCCGCTGGCAGCGTCACTTGGCACAACACCTGCAGATGCCTCCGCCGCTACCAATGCGGACTCAAAAGACACCATGGCCTTCACATCTTCAGAAGCCTCAAAATGACGAGAGACGCTCTCATCCCCAAGAAGGTCTGATAAAAATGGATGATTGAAAACCGATATGCTCATATGAATTTGACGGCCATGATTAGGCCGCCTCTCCCGAATGAGCAGCTTCAGTGCGAGCTTTTAAATCACGTAGGGTTTTCAGCTCCAGCGCAGTTGGCACTTCTGTCACCGAAAGATCGTCTGCAAAACGAACAACCCAACCGCATGTTGCTTGAACCATGTCTTGCGTTACTCCCGGATGAAGGGACTGCACAACAAATTCTTTGGTTGTTGGGTCTGGCCGCCAAACGGCCAAATCCGTAATCAACAAAGTCGGACCTTTTGTGCTAATCCCCAGATCAGCACGATCAGATCCACCGAGCCCATGTCCAAAGGATGTGAAAAAATCCACGGCCTCGACCATGCCGCGCAAAGTTTGTTTCATTGTGATAAAAATTTCACCGCATGAGGACGCGATTTCAGGTGCACCGCCGCCACCCGGCAAACGAATTGTCGGTGAGTTATAATCTCCTATAACTGTTGTATTGATGTTCCCAAACTTATCCAGTTGCGCAGCCCCGAGGAAACCAACGGATACCCGGCCACCCTGCAACCAATATCTGAACATTTCTGGGACTGACACCGTTGTTACCGCGGTATCACAAAGCTCACCATCACCGATAGACAGTGGTAGAATATCAGGCGCTGTCCCAATTGTACCGCTTTCATAAATCAACGTAATATCTGGGGCATGAGTGAGCCGTGCCACATTACACGCTGCCGAAGGGGCACCAATACCAACGAAACAAATATCGTCGTTTCCAAGGGCGCGAGATGCGGCAATTGTCATCATTTCATCAGGTGTAAATGGCGCATCCATTATGCAGCTCCCTTTAGTGTGTTAATACGGGCCACGAAGATATTCTCATCCACATCAAGGACATTGATCTGCATCCATTCTCGAAACAGGGTCCGATCAGATGCAATTTTGTCCCATTCAACATAAGCTGCATTATCCCGCACGTAGTAACCATGTGCGTATGAGGGATGCGCACCGCCTTCAACCACGCAAACCGAAGAGACAGCCCAGCGAGGTAAGATGCAGGCGTTCACATGGACATCCTCAAAATCGTCAACAACTTCTTCAACCGTTACAACCGCCCGTTTTGCGGCGAGCACAGCTTCTTTTTGAACACCGATAATACCCTCAATAAGAATGTCGCCGCGCTTGTTTGCTTTTTGGGCGTGAATAAAGGTCACGTCCGGCCGAACCGACGGTACCGCCGCCAGTTTTTCTCCGGTGAAAGGACATGTGATTTCACGGATATTATCGTTCACATCCTTAAGTCCAGCGCCTTTATACCCCCGAAAGACAGCACACGGCAGTCCAGCCGCGCCAGCTTCGTAAGCATTCGCCATGGCCGCGTGGGAATGCTCTTCAATCTCCAACGCCTTTGGCCAGTTGTTTTCTATCGCGTCTCTCATTCGACGAAGCAATCCAACACCTGGATTACCCGCATATGAGAAAATGATCTTATCGACCATGCCCATTCCGATCATCTGATCATAAACCACATCAGGCGTCATTCGAACTAGCGTCAGGTTTTTACGATCCTGCCGGATAGCTTCATGGGCTGCTGCGTGGGGAATAAGATGCGTAAACCCTTCAAAGGCGACAATGTCACCATCGTTCAGGTTTTCTGCAACGGCATCTTTTAAAGACTGAAATTTGGCCATAAGACTAACTATTCTTAAATATCAAAAAAGACTGTTTCATTGTCGCCTTGCAGATGAATATCAAAGCGATAATCATCTCCCTCTTTTCGAGCAATGAGCGTCGGGACGCGGCTCTTATGCTCAATTCGGGTAAGGACAGGATCGGTCGCATTTGCGGTTTCCTCATCCGGAAAATACATTCTCGTATGAAGTCCGACATTAATGCCGCGAGACACAATCCAGAAGGTGATATGCGGCGCCATTGGCCGTCCGTCTTTAAACGGAACTATACCAGGTTTCACCGTTTCAAAGACAAACTCTCCGCTCTCCATGTGACCGGCGCAGCGTCCCCAACCCGTAAAGTTTGGATCTGCTTGACCGCGCATTTCTGACGGGCTGTTGTAGAAGCCTTTAGCGTCTGCTTGCCAAATCTCTACCAGTGCATCTTTGAGCGGCGCCCCTTTGCCATCAAATACCATACCGCGCACTGTAATTCGGTGACCTTCGGTTTGATCATTGGTCATCGAGATCCCAAGATCTTCATGGAAAACACCTGAGACGCCAGAAAAGTTTGGCGTACATCCGATGTGCACATAAGGGCCGGCCGTTTGCGAAGGCGTTTCCTTAAAATAATTAAGTGGTTGCGTCATTAGTTTCCCTCCCGCCGATTATCAAACATGGTGGATCGCCGCCCACGCAGCACGATATCAAACTTATACGCGAGACTATCCATGGGGATCGTGTTCCCCATATCAAGCGGTGCAATGAGCTGCTTTACTGCTTCTTCACTGGGAATTGCTTGAACAATGGGGCATTTCCAAATCAATGGATCGCCTTCGAAATACATCTGGGTAATTAGACGCTGGGCAAAGCCGTCACCAAAAATAGAGAAATGAATGTGAGCGGGTCGCCAGTCATTCACGCCATTTGGCCAAGGATATGGCCCTGGCTTAATTGTCCGGAAATAGTAATACCCATCTTCATCTGAAATCGTTCGGCCACATCCCCCAAAATTTGGATCAAGAGGCGCAAGGTAGGTTTCTTTTTTGTGGCGATAACGACCGCCCGCATTTGCCTGCCAAAATTCCAAAAGCGCGCCTTTAACCGGCAAACCACGTTCATCGATTACGCGGCCATGAACAACAATTCTCTCGCCGATGGGGAGTTCCCCATCTTTTGCGAAATTTAAAATCAGGTCGTTATCCAAGTCGCCAATTATGTTGTGACCAAACACAGGCCCTGTCATTTCGGAGAGAGTATTATCTAATGACAGCAACGCTTTTTGAGGAGAGCGCAATACACTTGTTTTATAAGGCGGGGTCAAAGCTGGTGGTTGCCAGTTTCTGTCCCGCGGAAAAAAGGCGCCTTGATTGCGTTTTTCGTTAGTCATTTTGCCCCCCGGTTTTGTCAGTATCCAGTTTTTCGAACACTTCTTTTATCGCTTTTATGGCTGTGTTTGCAGCAGGTACACCGGCGTATACGGCCACATGCAACATAGCTTCGCTGATATCGTCCCGCGTGGCCCCGGTATTTTCTGCTGCCCGAACATGCATAGCACATTCTTCAACATGACCAAGCCCTGCGAGCAACGCGATCGTCACCATGGAACGCTCTCGGTTTGTCCATTGATCGCGAGACCAAACACTTCCCCATGCCCCTTCAGTGATTAAATCCTGAAACGGTTTATCAAAATCCGTAACGTTGGCCTCTGCCCGGGCCACATGGGCCTCTCCCAAAATGGATTGGCGAGTTGCACGGCCCGTATTATATCGGTCTGTAGGTTGCTCCAACTTAGTCATTTGCAGCGCTTCCTATATTGTTAGTCACAAAAAATTCTCTCATTTCACTTAGTAAATTTTGCGGCTGCTCAACGCAGGGAATATGCCCTGACCCTGCTATTTCCCTGTAGATCGCATTGGGAATCAACGAGGATAATTCTTTTACAAGTTCCGGTGGTGTTGCCAAATCTTGATCTCCAACAACACATAGCGTCGGCACATCAATAGCTTGAACATCCATTGTCCAATCCGTATCTCGAATTGCAGCGCAAGTCCCAATGTAGCCTTGCTCATCCTGCCGTGCCAACATAGACACACACCCGCTAAAGAGAGGATTGCCAGCACGTCTAAACGGTACGGTGAACCAGCGTTCCATCACAGCATCAACCATGGACGACAAACCATCTGCTTTGAGGGCGTCAATCCGGTCTTGCCACATCTCGGCCGTTCCAATTTTATGCCCCGTATCGCAAAGGACCAAAGCTTTCACAAGGTCGGGCCGTGTAATCCATAGCCCTTGCGCAATCATACCACCGACTGATAAGCCACACATAACAACTTTGGAAAAACCAAGATGGTCAAGCAGCCCAGCCAAATCACCGATGTGATCTTGCATGCTGTAAGGTGGATTGCCTATGTCTGACAGTCCGTGCCCGCGCTTGTCGTAACAGACAATGGTGAAGTCTTCTGCCAATTCACGAACGACCTCATCCCAAATCCGGAAATCAGTTCCCAAAGAATTTGAAAAAACCAAAACAGGTTTTTTTGGTGACTGACCAACAATCTGATAATGAAGTGTCGTGTTATTTACAGAAACAAAGTCCATGTATGCTCTCCCTTGCGACGTATCAAAACAGATTGTTTTTGTTTGGTAAAATGATATTTTAAGCCAAATACATATTCAAATGGTTATAAATAATGAAAACACCTATCAAATTTCGGCACTTACAGATTTTTATTGAAGTCGCCCGACAGAAAAGTGTTGGTCGGGCTGCTGATATTTTGGCAATTAGCCAGCCTGCAGTAACGAAAACTATACGAGAATTAGAAGAAATTCTCGGTGTAAAACTCTTCGAAAAAGAGGGACGCGGTATAAAGCTCGGCCGTATTGGGGAAGTTTTCTTGCGGAACGCCGGTGCTAGCGTCGCCTCAGTCCTACAAGGTGTGGATTCTGTCAATCAGGCCCTACTCCACTCTGCACCTCCCGTGCGTATCGGAGCGCTACCCACAGTGTCTGCACGTATAATGCCGGATGCCATCAAACTTTATTTACGCGAGAATGTTGGTAGCGAGATCAAAATCGTCACCGGAGAAAACGCTGTCCTCCTTGAACAATTAAGAAGTGCTGAGCTTGATTTGGTGGTCGGCCGCCTTGCCGCACCTGAAAAAATGACAGGGCTTTCGTTTGAGCATTTATATAGCGAACAAGTCGTTTTCGCGGTGCGAGCAGGCCACCCCTTAATGGAAAATACTAATTTTCGTCTGGATGAACTTCGAAATTATACGATGCTGATGCCAACCAAAGCATCTGTTATTCGCCCCTTCGTCGAACGCTTCCTTATGGCCAATGGCATACCAGAGCTTCCCATTCAAATCGAAACCGTATCTGATAGTTTTGGTCGGGCGTTCATCAGATCAAGTGACGGTATCTGGATTATATCTGAAGGTGTTATCTCGAATGATCTGCGAGATAACCGGATGCAAATCCTACCAATTGATACATCTGAAACCCGAGGCGCCGTTGGTTTGACGACGCGAGCGGGGGCTGAGGAAAATACAGCCTTATCGATCATGTCACAAAGTATTCGGGCAGCGGCAGCCCCCTCTCACAAAACTGTGTAGCCATGTGACTTGCAGTGCCGACGATCCAACGTATCTTCAAAACATACTATTTAATAAAGGTGATAAAATGAAATTAGGCGCAACGATCATTGCTTTCGCTATGGGTTTATCTGCAGCCACCGCAACCGCTGCTGAATTGCAGACAGCAACTTTTGCCGGCGGATGCTTCTGGTGCGTCGAAAAAGATTTTGAGCACGTAAAGGGCGTTAGCGAAGCCGTCTCAGGATATACCGGTGGTCTACTTCCTAATCCAACGTACAGAAACCACGGCCAACATATCGAAGCCGTTCAGATCACCTATGATCCGACCATTGTCAGCTACACAGAACTTCTCAAAGTGTTTTGGCGGTCTGTGGATCCAACCGATGGCGGCGGCCAGTTTTGTGATCGAGGCAATTCCTATAAAACAGCTATATTCGCCAACACCGACGAACAGGCTACTCTAGCCAACCAATCCAAGGCAGAACTCCAAGCCTCAAATGTGCTTAAGAAACCCATTGTAACGCCGGTCAGGCAAGCTGGCCCTTGGACAAATGCAGAAGATTACCATCAGGATTACTATAAGAAAAATCCGCTCCGCTATAAATTCTATCGCTTTAACTGCGGGCGTGATGCAAAAATTCAAGATCTTTGGGGAGATCAGGCTCATTCCGGTATTGATCATTCATCCTGACAGCCATCTCAATTTGCGGCACATTGTCACGCGCATCAAATTAGGCTGTCACGGCAGCAATATCTGACATAATTTAAAGACAATATTTTTGTCATTTATTGCGGTGTCTCAAAATTATGCAAAATAATCGTGCGGGTATTCTGTTTGAAGGCGGCTTCAGGGTTTTCTTTTTAGGCGCGGCAATCTATGCCGCCCTAACCATGGCTATATGGTCACTGCAAATGTCCGGCTCTTTTGAAATTCTGGAACGGATCATTGAAATTCCCCTTCCCGTCTGGCATGCCCATGAGCTGATTTTTGGATTTATCGTGGCCGTAGTCGCGGGCTTTCTCACAACGGCCGTCCCTGTATGGGCGAATACTCCCCGCATAAGAGGGGGCCAGCTTATAACCCTGTTTACTCTGTGGCTCGCCGGCCGCCTGGCAATGGATTTCTCCGCCTATATTCCTCCCCAGCTGACAGCAATAATTGACCTTCTTTTTATACCGGCCTTAGCGCTTACAATCGCGATCCCCATCATACAAAAGAAGTTATGGAAAAATCTTGGTTTCATCCCGCTACTTCTCTTGTTAATGGGTGGCAACGCCTTGATCCACATGGAACTAATAGGTTGGCGTTCAGACACAGCGGAGATCGGCATCCGGCTATCCATAGGATTGCTCGTTTTGATGACTATCATTATCGGCGGGAGGGTCATTCCTTTCTTTACCCAAAACTGGCTAAAACGTCATGGTAAGCAAGTTGTTGTTACGGCCCCTAGCTGGATCACTAAAGTGGTTATCCTTTCCAGTGTGATTACCGTATTTGCAAACTCATTGCTGAATGATGAGTTTTTGCTGACGGCATTGAACACTTTAACGGGTGTCTTTATCCTGCTAAGGCTTTCTTATTGGAAGGGTTTCAGCACAATTAAAGATCCGGTCATGTTCATCCTGCATGTTGGTTACGCGCTGATAGGGTTGAGTTTCCTTGCAAATGCAGCCGCAATTTCAACGGAGTTCTTCCCTGAAATCCTAGCGCAGCATGTTTTCACTATCGGTGGCTTGGGCGTGATGATCCTTGGGATGATGTCACGAATTGCACTCGGTCATACGGGCCGCCCGTTAGAGATCCATTGGCTCACATCCGTATCATACGTGTTTATCCTACTCGCTCTAGCCAGCCGAATTATTCCAATGCTTTATCTGCCCGAGTTTTATAGCATCGGCCTCACAGTTGCCGGATCCAGTTGGATTATTGCATGGATATTGCACCTAACCATCTATATGCCAATCCTACTCTCTCCAAGACCTGATGGGAAAGAAGGGTAACGCATCCAATGCCCTTATGTGCGTCGGAAAAACACTTATTTGGGCAGACCACCGTTGCAAATACGCACTACCTTAAATATCATTTGATTACTCTCAACTACTCCAGAATTGTTTCACTATTGAGATGTGACTTATGCTGTTGAGAGTTAGTCCGGCGGTTCGCGTATCGTCGCGGCATATTATGCTATCTGGGGAATGTCTACTCAAATGAAATTAAGCACAGAGCAATTAGAGAAATTAATCAAGCAAGAACCTCGCAATGTTCTTGCGCTCTGCGATTTGTCCGATCGGCATTTTAAACTTGGGAACAATGGCCGTTCTATATGGCTCCTACATTCAGCACTTGATATCATGCCGGAAAGCCTCAAAATCTTACTTAAAATGGCAACCCGCTTTTATAGAACAGAGCAATATAACGAGGCCTGCCGCTACTACGAACTCGCGCTGGAGGCAGGCAGCGAGAAATCTGGAACACTCGGCGCATTGGGTGCCATTAAATGGCGTATTGGCGAAACAACCGAAGCGAGGCGTCATCTTGAGACGGCATACGAGAACGGTAATCGCCAGCCTCAAACGCTCTTTTGCTTAGCCGCCATATCTCACTTAGATGCCAATTATGATAAAGCTTTGGCTCTTATGCAGGAGGCAGTACAAAAGAAGCCGAAAAACTCCTATTATGGATATGCTTTGGAGACCCTGTCTGTCCGACACGAAAACATCAAAAATCCGCCAAAGGAATACCAAGAGCGCCGTATTGCACTGCACATAAATCAGAACTTCCACTACAACATAATGAAGCCCATTTTCGACGAACTCTCAAAGGCCTATCATGTGGTCATGACAGATAATCCCTACTGGTTGAGAGAGTTTGATCCAGACATCATTATCGTTGCAGATTCCCAAGCCCGCACATTGAAGCAGGTTATGCCGCGTTCAAAATATGTTTTTACCTGTCATGGCTTTTCCAGCAAAAATCACGTTTTTAAAGCGGCATCTCATTGCGATTACATCTGCCTCAGCAGCCCCTATCAGCAAAAAAGATATGAGGAAGAAGGCGGATTTCGGCCAGAACAGCTTTGGAATGTGGGATACGCTCAAATGGATATGTTGTTCCATAAACAACCCACGCCATTGTCAGAGCCAATTGATCCCTCACAGAAAACAATTCTATATGCCCCGACTTATAACAAAGAATTATCATCAGCCCCAATGCTCGGAGCTGACTTGGTCAATAAAATCAGAGGACCAAAGGGCCAAGAAAACTTAATCATCAAACCTCACCCTCAGATTTATTTGCGTTCACCTGAATGGATGAAGTGGTTTAGAGAGGCAGCGTCACATCACGAGAACGTATTCTTCATTGAAGATCCCGCCGCCAATGTTATGCCTTACTTGAAGAACGCAGACATCCTCGTATCCGATGCCTCTAGCGTCATTTTCGAATATTTAGCCATGGACCGACCGATCATTCTTCTAACAAACCCTGAGCGAGAAAAATCAACTCATTACGACCCCAACGGACTTGAATGGCGTTGGCGAGATGTTGGTGAGGAACTGTCGGATGTGTCCGCATTAACTGATGCCGTCCAGAAGGCGCTAGCTTCTCCTGATGAACGGCAGGAACAACGCGGAATTCGCGCTGAAATGCTTTTTGGCAATTTGCGAAATGGCGAAACAGGAAAACACATTAAAGGGGAAATTGAAGCGTTGTATGACGGTAACGTTTTTTAATACCGCCAAAAGGAATTGCCGACACTTAAACTAAACCCTCAAAGCACTTCGCCCTGAGAGTTTAACTTAATGTCGTTTAATCCTTGCCCGGACCGTCAATACAAATAAGCCTG
>MAAC01019423.1_pt1 | contig 25498 bp, 24 predicted proteins | sample 1115981 | NCBI WGS metagenome assembly MAAC01 (sample SAMN04961126, study PRJNA320927) | seawater metagenome | isolation source: sample BD02T64 sea water enriched with oil for 64 days | place: USA:Gulf of Mexico | collected 2013-07-27
CCAAATTTCAAGATCTACCGTGCCGCTGCTCTTGCCGGTTGGCGCTAACTTGGCACGCTCATTGACATACCCTTGCGCATTGCACCTGAATGCCCTATCTGTGATCACAGATTTAGCGGTGATCTTTGTCATGAGTGAACGGCCATTGCCAGAATGTGCCCAATTGTAATTTCTGCTTACAAAGGCCAGGGGGTTGAAAGCCGCCACCAAAGAGGCACTTTTCTAGGAGGGGAAATGAACCGTAAGCCCGCATATGCAAAAACTGAAGGCAAGCCGACCCGATTTGTTTTCCTGTTACTTCCTCAGTATTCGGCCACCTCATTTGCGAATGCGCTGGAGACGCTGTCCATCGCTAATCGCTTAAGCCAGGGCGCCCTCTTTGAGTGGGTAATCTGTTCGGAAAACGGCGAGCCAGTAAAGGATTCACTTGGTGCAGAATTCCCAATCGATCGGGGGTTAGAGGAATGCGACCGCGATGATACAATTATTATCTGCTCTGGTCAGAACGTGCATGGCAATTGTAGCGGGGCCACGCTGCAGTGGTTGCGCCGCAGCGCTCGCATGGGGGTTTCGGCGATAGCGGGGCTGTATACAGGCGCATATATCATGGCCAAGGCAGGGCTGCTCGAGCAAAAGGCAGCAACTATTCACTGGGAATTTCAATCAAGTTTTGTTGAGGAGTTTCCCAATATCAAGCACTCGGAATACACCTACTCGATGGACGCTAATCGCTATACAACTGCTAGTGCTATCGCCTCGTTTGATCTGTTTCTGTTATTAATTTCAGAGGCGCAAAGCCCGGAGTTGGGTGATTTGGTTGCAGAGCAGTTGGTGTATTCTGATATCCGGACTTTTCAATACAATGCACGCACTAGACACTCAGATCGAGTTGGATTGCGCCACCCTAAATTATCGGAAATTTTGGCCCTGATGGAGACCAATCTGGAAGAACCTTTGCGACTGGATGACATGGCAAAAACCGTAAATATCTCAGTCCGCCAGCTGGAGAGGTTATTTCGGCGGTATCTGGGTTCTTCTCCCAACAAATATTACACCAATATGAGATTGCTACGGGCACAACAATTACTGTTGCAGACGAATATGCCAATCATCGATATCGCGTTTTCCTGCGGTTTCAATACGAGTTCTCATTTCTCGCGCCTCTTTAAGCAAAAATTTAGTGCAACGCCCAGAAACTTACGCGGTGAAGTGCGATAAGTCATTTGGGCAAATGAGCACCCCACTTGAGGGCTTTGTCAGAACAAAATTTCTTGAGGCGGCGGGCGGTCTCCTAGCTTTCCGACATGACCAAAGGCGACGGGTCTGTTGCATTAATCAGGTTTCGATTTGATATCTGAAGCAAGTTCATCGCCTAGAGGATCTAGGTTATGTCGCAAACTTGCCCAACCCGCCGCCTGCATTTTTATTAGATTGACATGCCCTTGAATTCACCCGGAAAGTGCCATGCTCGATTCATACGCGGCTTGTACATCCACACAGGTTGAAGTGTTGGTCATCGAAGAGCGAATTGGCAATTTATATGGGCGCGCGATCTGCGCCGATATAAGAACTGCCTGGGAATATTCGCGTGTTCCGAATGTCGGAGACCCGGTACGCATATCTACCGTCGCAGCGAAACTGCTATAAAATACCGCCCCCCCCTACAGGCCGCTTGCCCAACAACTATATAGCGGTTCATGGCTGGCACCTCTCAATCCATTCACAGGTGCGCACTTCGGGATCCTGTGCCTGCTGGATATCGGTGACTACAGCCGCGCTGTCTGCGCCGGCGGCGAACACATCGGGTAGCTTTTCCGGGGTAAGTCCTCCAATTGCAACTAGCGGCGTATCACCCGCCAGTTGTTTCCAGCGGGTGATCCGCTCCAATCCCTGCGGCTCCCACTTCATCTTTTTCAACAAGGTCGGATAAACTGGCCCCAAAGCCACGTATTTCGGGGAAAGGCTCAGGGCGCGATCCAGCTCGCATTCGTCATGAGTCGATAGGCCATAGCGCACGCCTGCTCGGCGTAACGCACAGAAATCAGTGCTGTCCATGTCCTCTTGACCAAGGTGTACGAACCTGCAGTTCAGGTCTAACGCAGCCTGCCAATAGTCATTTACCACCAACTGAGCCCGATGCACCGCGCAGAAATCGCGAGCGCGGGCGATCTGGCGGCGAATTTCTTTCTCCGGTTTGTCCTTGATGCGCAATTGTACCAACTTTACGCCATGTGGAACCAGCAGTTCTATGCAGCCGACATGACCTGCAATCAGGTAGAAACGCTCCATCAAGCAAACTCCGCAATTCCAAAGATCGGGGTTGAGGGCACAGCCATGTCGCGCCGCTCCATCGGATCAGCGGAAAAGCCCGTAAGGCCCGCTTCGATCGCTTGGGCCATGGCGCGTGCCATGCCAACGGGATCGCCGGCACTGGCGACCGCTGTGTTCAGAAGCACTGCGTCCATCCCCAGCTCCATCGCGTAACAGGCATCCGAAGGGCGCCCGATCCCGGCGTCAACAATCAGCGTGACGTCGGGAAAATGTGCACGCATCGCCTTGAGGGCATCGGGGTTTCGCAAGCCTTGTCCCGAGCCAATGGGTGCACCCCAGGGCATCAGGATTTCGCAACCTGCATCGACCAGTTTCTCGCCCACAATCAGATCGTCTGTGGTGTAGGGAAAAACCTGGAAACCTTCGGCGCTTAGGATCCTTGCAGCTTCCACCAAACCGAATACATCGGGCTGCAAATTGTCGGAATGCCCGATCACCTCAAGCTTGATCCAGTCAGTGCCGAACAGTTCACGGGCCATTCGGGCAGTCGTTACGGCGTCCTGTACTGTATGGCAGCCTGCGGTGTTGGGCAGAATGCGACAGCCGGTCTGTCGTAACATGTCAAAGAATCCCGCCCCCGAACCATCAGCAGTTTCGCGGCGCAAGGAAACGGTAACGATTTCAGTGCCACTGGCGAGAATAGCTTTCTCAAGGAGGGCAGGAGACGGGTATTGGGCTGTTCCTAACAAAAGGGGGGAGATGATTTCTGTGCCGTAGAACTTCATTTTTCAACCTCCCTGCATTGGGGACAACACTTCCAGTCGGTCACCGTCTTTGAGTTTGGTGTCTTCACGCGCCTCTCGCGGCACAAAAACGCCGTTCACGGCAGTGGCGATGGCAGGGCTGGCAAAGCCCAGTTCATTCAGCACGGCAAACAGGGATGTAAGTGCAACCTCATGCGGTTTTGTGTTTACTATGATCTTCATCGGTCTGTTCCTTAAAGAATTGCGTTGCCAGCCTGCCCGCAAGAGCGGGGGCCAGAAGAAAGCCGTGACGATAGAGTCCGTTCACGTGAGTTGTGTCGCCCTCCTGCACAAGGCGAGGCACATTGTTGGGAAAAGCCGGGCGCAGTCCAACGCCGGTTTCAATGATGCTGGCTTCGCCCAATCCCGGATGTAACACAAATGCTGCACCCAGAAGTTCCAACATTGAACGCAGGGTAATGGGCCGCCAAGAACTGGTTTCAATCATCGTGGCGCCGATCATATAAATGCCCCCCCCACGAGGCACCAGATAGACCGGGATGCGTGGGTGCAAGAGACGTAGCGTACGGGTGATCGCCACGCTAGGTGCCTCGATCACCGCCATTTCTCCCCGCACCGGGCGCAATCCGGCAAGATCAGAGGCCATTCCCCGGCAATCCACGTCGACCTGGGCAGGAGCCGGTTTTTCATAAAGGATTTCTACCCCAAGCGCCTGCACAGCATGAGTAAGGTCGATCAATGCCTGCCGCGGGTCAAGGTGAGCTTCGCCCTCGAAGTACAGAGCGTCAGAAAAACGTCCACCCAATTCGGGCTCAAGCGCAGTTATCTCATCCGAAGCAAGTCGGCAATGATTGGACGAACGGCGGGCAAAGCGGGTGAGTTCAGCCCGGTCTCTTGGTGGTGCGACAACCAATGTGCCGTGCTTTTCGACCTTGGTGATTTGCTCCCACCAGCTGATCGCATGGGCACCAAGGCGAACAACCTCCGGTTCAGCGGATTCGCCCTCGCACCAAGGGGCCAGCATCCCGCCCGCGAACCACGAGCACGGATTTTCGGATGGGCCCGCACCGATTTCGTAGACTGTCACTGCCGCGCCACGTCGGGCCAGTTCCCAAGCGCAAGCGAGGCCGGCAACACCGGCCCCAGCTATGGAGATCATGTCTCTTGTTCTCCAATTGGCATATAGAGGTCTCCACCCTTGCGGAATTTCTCGGCCATGGCTTCCATGCCCTCTTTCTGAGCCTCGGCTCGGATATCGTGGGAAATCCGCATTGAGCAGAATTTTGGCCCGCACATTGAACAAAAATGCGCGACCTTGTGGGCCTGTTTCGGCAGGGTTTGATCGTGGAACTCACGTGCCGTGTCAGGGTCAAGCGAGAGGTTGAACTGATCCTCCCAGCGGAATTCAAAGCGGGCACGGGACAGAGCATCATCACGGCGCTGCGCTCCAGGCAAACCCTTGGCCAGATCGGCGGCGTGGGCTGCGATCTTGTAGGTGATCACACCGGTTTTCACATCGTCGCGATCGGGCAAACCTAGGTGCTCCTTCGGCGTGACATAGCAAAGCATGGCACAACCGAACCAGCCGATCATCGCGGCACCAATTCCACTGGTGATGTGGTCATATCCCGGCGCTATGTCGGTGGTGAGAGGACCAAGCGTGTAGAAGGGTGCTTCGTGGCAGCACTCCAGTTGCTTGTCCATGTTCTCCTTTATCTTGTGCATGGCGATATGGCCGGGGCCTTCGATAATCACTTGGCAGTCCTTAGCCCAGGCGATTTTGGTCAATTCGCCCAAAGTTTCCAACTCGGCAAACTGCGCCTCGTCATTGGCATCGGCGATTGAGCCGGGACGCAATCCGTCACCAAGTGAAAATGCCACGTCGTACTGGCGACAAATGTCGCAAATCTCGTCGAAATGTTCATAGAGAAACGACTCTTTGTGGTGATGTAGACACCACTTTGCCATAATCGAGCCGCCGCGAGACACGATTCCGGTCACCCGCTTCACCGTCATTGGTACCATATGCAGGCGTACCCCGGCGTGGATGGTGAAGTAATCAACGCCCTGTTCCGCCTGTTCGATCAGCGTGTCGCGAAATACTTCCCAACTCAGGTCTTCTGCGATGCCGTTTACCTTTTCGAGCGCCTGATACATCGGCACCGTGCCGATCGGCACTGGGCTGTTGCGAATGATCCATTCACGGGTGTTGTGGATGTTGCGGCCCGTTGAGAGGTCCATAACCGTATCAGCACCCCAGCGGGTCGCCCAGACCATTTTGTCCACCTCTTCCTCCATCGAGGAAGTCACGGCTGACGTGCCCATGTTGGCATTAATCTTCACGAGGAAATTGCGTCCGATGATCATCGGCTCGCTTTCCGGGTGATTAATATTAGCAGGGAGGATGGCGCGGCCGACGGCGATTTCGTTCCGAACAAATTCGGGGGTCACGTAGTCGGGGATACTGGCGCCCCAGTCTGTACCGTCGCGGGTCTCCACGGCCGCTTCTCGCAGTTGGTTTTCGCGAATGGAAACAAATTCCATTTCCGGCGTAATAATCCCGGCACGGGCATAGGCCAGCTGTGTCACGGCCTTGCCATACCTAGAGCGCAGCGGTCTCGGGCGGAGAGGGAAGTCAGGCGTCAGGCGGTCACCTTCGACAAAACCGTTATCCTCGGGTTTCATGTCGCGGCCATCGTACTCCTCAATATCCCCGCGTGCGTCGATCCACTTCCGGCGCAGGGGGGGCAGTCCCTGTCGGATGTCAGTAAGGATATTTTTATCGGTATAAGGTCCGGAGCTGTCGTAGACCGGCAGCGCTGGCTCTCCGGCAGTCGGGTGCACGGAAATTTCGCGCATAGGCACACGCAGATCGGGATGCAGGGTGCCGTTCACATAAATCTTACGGGATGCGGGCAACTCGCCCGTGGTGATTTTTGGGTTGGGGATATTCATATCGGTGCTCCTCAAGCTTCCACTCAAAAAGACACAGATGAGTAGTGGCCGGGAAACAGGGGAGATACAGCCCCTTGTTCGGGCATCGCCTGACATCGGGGTTGACGGTCCCGGGCCTTGCGAGCCTAGCTTCCTACGCCAGTGTCAACTGGGTCAGGTTCAAAGGGTCGCTTCACCGGGCATTGCCCCGTCAGCCTCTCAGTCCCCTAAGTGGGACTCCCCTGCGTAAGCTTTGGGTATCTAGGATGTGATGCAAGGTCAAGGCGGAGTTTCAGCAATGGGCCGCCGTGCCTCTGCACTTTGCGGTAAGCATTAGGTTTGCATGGATAAAAGTTGAGTTTGTTCTTTGCCGTGAGCGTATAGTTCGGTAAATTGGCCCCGCCAGCGGCATTGTCATGTGTGGACCTATGCAGGCCGTCATTCGACGCTGGTGGGGTTTGAGCTTAAATCCACAATGCCCGCGCCGGCACGCGCAGTGTCAACTTGGCACTCGTTTACTCAGTTTCGTCCAGCAATAGCACTGCATTTAGCAAGGTCTGTGCTCCTTTTGTGATTTGCGCTTCGGATGACCATTCTTCCGGACAATGGCTTCGTCCGTCTCTGCAGGGGATGAAGATCATACTTGCGGGAGCCACACGTGCCATAAATGCAGCGTCATGCCCTGCACCACTATGTAGTTGTTTCGTTTTTAAACCAGCTTGACTAGCGGCTCGCTCAAAGATCGCACTAATTTTCTTGGACATGGCAACTGGTTTTCCATTGGTCAAACGTCGGAAAACCACAGAGACCTCCCTTTTGCTCGAAATTTCCTGCGCTGTTTTTTTTGCCCACTCTAGAAATTCGCCGATAATCTCAGAGCGAATGGCGCGCACTTCCAAAGTGAAGGTGACCTTTCCCGGTACCGCATTGGCCGCGTTGGGGATGACGTCCATTTTGCCAACAGTCGCGACAAAGGAGGCGCGGGTTTCGGCTTGGGCTTTTTCTTCAATTGCAGAGATAACCATACATGCAGGTACCAAAGCATCCTTTCGCAAGAACATTGGGGTTGTACCTGAGTGGTCTGTGCGACCGTCTACCGATATTTCAATTCGTGAAATTCCAGCAATATCTGTCACAATACCAATGTCATCTCTCGCAGATTGCAACACGATCCCTTGTTCAATGTGCAATTCAAGAAAGGCCTTTGTTGTGCGTTGTTCGCGCAGAGGTGTCCCTAGGAGATCTGGTTCCCCCCCCATCTGACGAATACCTTCGGCTAAAGTGCTGCCGTTTGAACAAGTTTGCGCCAGTGTGCTTTGTGAAATCTCACCAGCGATGGCGCGGCTACCGACACAGGACAAACCGTATTTATTTGGTTCTTCGGCCAGAAAATCTATGATCTCGATTGGATGGGTCAGGCGGTGACCATTTTCAATCAGGCATTGAGAAGTTTCCAACGCGGCAATCACACCCGCAATCCCGTCAAACCGCCCTCCTTCCGGGACCGTGTCAATATGAGAGCCGAGTGCGATTATTGGCGCGCCGTGTCCTTGCCCAGCAAGCAGACCGATAAGGTTGCCACCGCTATCGATGCGAGTTTGTAGACCGGCGTTCTGCATTTCCCGCGTCAACCAGTCACGGGCGGTCATGTGCAGCGCTGAAAACGCCGTCCGGGTCCAAGGGCGGTCCTTTTCTGTCATCTCAGACAATTTTGCAATTCGACGCGAAATGCGGGTTGGATTAACCTTAAGCTCTGTCATGATATTTCCCATATTGTGGTAAGATGAGGGGTATTTGGAGCGCAACTATTGTCAGCCGTCAGGGTGAGGTGGTCATGCTATTTTTCAGCTTTTCTTTGAAGGCCTTGCTCCGCTCCCCAATGAGAAAGGAGCAAACGAAGAACGCTCGAAGCTTGCATCACAGCCAGCGCGACGCATAATAAAGACAACCAGTTGAGTCAGGCACTCTCTCAATTTACGCGGCCTCTGGAGCCTAAACCTCCGATGCCGGACAATGGACGAATTTATTGTCAGCCGTCATACAATCCATGCAGCGAAGCGTTCTCGTTGATCAATGAATATCTAGCTTGATTCTCTGACCCTTCCAAACCAATGTTGCCGAAATAACATTGCTAATTTTATATCCTCAATCATCCCAGTAATCGTCACCGCTGCGTTGACCGATGAGCCGCATTTCGTTCCTAAGAACTTCGCCAGGATCAACGGAATGTTTGTGCTGGGCGGGGTATGAAACACTGATCCCAATAGGGTAATCGTTGATAGCACCCATGATCGCTCCGGCAGCTGATACGATCCCCGGAAAAACCTCTTGGCGCGAGTAGGCTATGCGGGATTCTCTGATCGTGGCGAGTTCAGTGATCAATTCGGTACGGGTTGCAATGCTGCGCCCGGAGCCTCCCGGTAACTTCTCGCCATAGATTTCCTCAATTGTGCGAGTGGACAGCCGGCTGAGTAATGCTTTGCCCATCGCGGTGCTGTGTGCCGGCAGTCGCTGACCCAAACGCACAGATATCAAAATCGGTATTGCCCCTTGGTGGTGCCGCAAGAGCACAATTTCTTGGCGGTCAAGAACTGCCAGCCAGACTGATAGGCCGGTTGTAATCGAAATATGTGCCATGCTTTCGGCCATGGCACTCATATCAACGTTTAGAGGTCGGTATTGAATGCCGAGCTCCCAGGCCAGAGGACCCGCAACATAGCGTCTGGAATGGCTGGCTTGCTCAATCAAGCCGCCATCCCGTAGGGAAGCCATCAATCGCGAACCGCTGCTACGAGGAAGTGAAAGAGCATCACATATTTCCTGCACTGCAACTGGCGTCTGTGAATTGGCAACAATTTTCAGCGCCTCAATGGCGTTTTTCAATGTTTTCATCTCGTCTCTCCCAAAAGCAGTGATGCGTTGTTGTCTTTACTTGCAACCTTGAAAGTGGTCGCGCAATCCCGACTGGGAACTGGTTTGACTTCGATAGCCCCTTTATTTCCGCATTCACCCAAGCCCTGTCGCTTCTTTGTGTTGGGTGAATACATCGTGTTTTCCGGCCAAATACCACAGTCAATCCAACCCGTGAGTTTTTGCAAACGGGTCCCAAGAAGGATCTCTGTGCCACTGATATTCGCACCATGTGGCGACCTCTTCAGCGCGGGCCATACCGTGCATTCGGGCAATAACAGCAAGCGCCATATCCATTCCCGCAGAGACTCCCGATGATGTAAATATATTTCCATCTTCGACCCATCGCGCACTTGGCTTCCAGATGACGTCAGGGCCCTGAGAAACAACCCAGTTGAATGCGGCTTTATTTGTCGTTGCCTGTTTGCCGTCTAGCACCCCAGCCTTGGCCAAAAGCGCGCTTCCTGTGCAGACCGAGACAATATATTCCGCGTTTTGTGCGGCCTGACGAACCCAATCTATCAAATAATCATTATTCACTTCGTAGCGTGTACCCGGTCCGCCCGGCACAAACAGCATATCAAACTTGGAATTATCAGAAGTCGTTGTGTCAGCCCATACATTAATCGATGGATTGCTTTTCACCTTCCCGGCAACCTCGGCCACCAAAATCAGCTCATACTCGTTGGGTAGGTGGCCAAACATTTCCATCGGCCCAAAGACGTCCAGCAACTCGAAGCCCGGAAAAACTAAAACGCCGACCGTATGCATTGTTTCACTCACTTTCCATATCTTTGTTGATGCACATTCTGTTCCTTTGCAGCGCACTGGAATGGCCTTTTATCGAGAATGCCAGTTCAATCATTGTGGCCTGCTTGATGGTATCAGACCGTCAGGCGCCTGACCTTGTGTAGCTGGTACGCGTTACGGTATAAAAGTCGATGGCGTGCCGACCTTGTTCCCTGGGACCAAAACTTGATGACTTTGTTCCGCCAAATGGTGCGTGGAAGTCAGCGCCGGCCGTGGGTAGGTTGACTGTTATCATCCCTGCCTGGGCGTTGGCCTTGAAGTGGGTCGCATGTTCCAGACTTGTCGTGCAAATTCCGGCCGACAGCCCAAAACGCGTGTCATTGGCGATATGCAGTGCTTGGGTATAATCTTCTGCTTTGATCACACAAGCGACCGGGCCAAATATCTCTTCCTGGCTGATCACCATGTCGGGCTTTGCGTCTACAAACAGAGCCGGGGACATGTAAAACCCTGGTTTCGAAAGCGTCATGGCCTTGCCACCGGTCACTAGGATTGCACCTTCATTCCTGCCGGTTTGCACAAATGACAGGACGCTGGAAAGCTGGGCTGCACTGGCCAGAGGGCCGATATCAGAGCTAGGCTCTGTTGCATCGCCAACTGTCATTCGCCGCAAGCGTTCACTCAGCCGCTTTACGAATTGGTCGTGAATACCTTTGGTCACGATAAAGCGCGACGATGCCGTACATTTCTGACCGGCGGAGTTATAGGCTCCGTTCAGCGCGCATTCGACAGCAATTTCAAGATTGGCGTCGTCAAGAACAACTAGGGGGTTTTTACCACCCATTTCCAACTGATATCGTCGCATATGCTTGGCGCTACTTGCGGCGACGCGTGCACCCGTCGCACAGGATCCGGTGAACGATATCGCGTCGATTTCAGTGGAGTCCAGCATCGCTTGGCCAACCTGTGATCCTTTGCCCATCACCAGGTTCAGAACGCCATCGGGCAGGCCGGCCCGATGCAGGATATCGACAAGTTCCCAGGCGCTTGCTGGAACCAATTCTGCGGGCTTGAACACCACCGTGTTGCCATAGCAAAGCGCAGGCGCAATCTTCCATGCCGGGATCGCAATCGGAAAATTCCACGGTGTGATCAGCCCGATGACCCCAAGTGGCGCCCGCGCAACTTCGACCCCGACCCCGGGCCGCACCGAAGCACCATTCTCGCCCCGCATTTGTAGTGCTTCCCCGGCATAAAAGTCAAAAAACTGCGCGGCTCGCCGCACTTCTCCGATCCCGTCGGCCTGCGGTTTACCCTCTTCACGCGACAATAATTTGCCTAGTTCTTCTTCGCGGGCAAAAATTTCGTCTGCGGCGCGGCGCAGAATGTCGTGGCGGACCTGGATATTTGAGCGCGACCACTCTGTGAATGCATCCCGGGCTGCTTTTACTGCGCTGTCTGTGTCCTGTGGACTTCCTGAAGCATATTCACCGATGCAATCAGTGGTGTCGGAGGGATTGATGTTGGCGGTATAGATATCGCCAACATTCTGGCCGTCTATGCGGTTATTGAACTGCTTCATCACACGTTCACGATGGCGCTGAGGAATTGTTGCGTGCGCGGTGACTGTGGAGAATTGAAGAACTGGGCTGAGGGTTCGAACTCCACCACATTGCCGCTTTCAAGTAACATCGCCCAGTCGGAAACGGTTTTCCCGAAGCCGATTTCGTGAGTCACCACGATCATAGTGACATCTTTTTTGGCTTTCAGTTCGCGGATCACGCCTAGGACTTCCTCTTTTTTTTCGGGGTCCAGTGCCGATGTGGGCTCGTCAAACATCAACAATTCAGGATTCATCGCCAGTGCACGGGCAATCGCAACTCGCTGCCGTTGTCCACCCGACAATTCAAAGGGATAGGCATTCATCCGATCGGCTAGGCCAACTAGATCGAGCAACTCTTTGGCTTCGCGTTCGGCATCTTCCCTAGAAAGCTTCAGTACCCGCATCGGGGCCAGCATGATATTTTTCAACACCGACATATGTGGGAAAAGGTTAAAGTTCTGGAATACGAGGCCAGTACCCTGCCGGGCAAATTCGCGCTGGTTCGGATCGCCAAGATCAAACGAACGATCACCAATTTTCAACAATCCGCTTTCGACTGGCTCAAGTCCGTTCAGGCAGCGCAGCAATGTGCTTTTGCCACAACCGCTTGGCCCGCAGATCATCAAGGTGTCGCCCTTTTCGACCGTCAGGGAAATATCTTTGAGGATGGTCGTGTCATCGTATTTTTTGGTCAGTCCACTTATGGACAGAAATGGTTCACCCGACATCAGACACTCTCCCATTTGCGGAGTTTTTCAAGGCGGCGCATCGCCACCGTAAAGGACAGGATCAACGCGACGTAGACTACCGCAGCCCCTGTATAAAGTTCCAGCGGGCGAAAAAACTGAACGGTCAGCTCTTGGGCGCGGAACATAACTTCTGGAACCGCGATGAGCACGGTGACGGTTACGTTTTTGATGATAGTAATGTGGACATTGGTCAGCGCCGGCAGGGTGGAGAAGAACCCCTGAGGTACGATCACATAACGAAGGATATCAAGCTTCGATAGACCGAGAGACCAAGCGGCCTGTCTTTGGGTGTCGGGGATGGCCTGCAACCCGCCTCTGAATGCTTCGCAGGCAAGCGCACTGCCATTCAGCGACAGAGCAATAATGCTGCTTTGGACCGGTGAGGTTGAAATTCCGGTCAGGATCGGAAACACATAGTGAATCCAGATCAGCAAAACGACGACGGGAAACGTGCGGAACACGTCGACAAATACCGAACCAACGATGCGCAGCACTCGGATCGGCGACAGGTGTGCGGCGGCCAGAAGCATGCCGATGAAGGTCGCTATCAGAATGCTTGGGAAAGCAATAAGGACGGCGTACCAGATGCCCCCGGCGAGATAGTCGCCATATTGGAGCAGTATTCCAAACTGAAAGTCATATTTCATTGTATTCACTCCCTGTGTGATACCCGGATATGTGATTGTAATTATTTTGGTGTGGGTCTGACCCTATAGGATCAGACCCTTTGTGTCAGAGCGTCGTCATCCGCCCGGTGATCCGTATATCAGTTCGGCCCGGTTGCCAGTGACGCGGGCATGCCCCATTTTTCCGCCAGCTCCGCATACCAACCACGTAGCTGCATGGTGTGAATGTACGTGTTTAGAAAAATCAGAAGCTCAGGATCATCATAGCGTACCGCATGGTTCAGGCTGTTCCATTCGATGCTCTCAGGAGCAAACTCCAGCGCCCGTAACTCTTCTCGTTCATTGGCGCGTTTGGTGTTGGAGATTGAATCACCGACATAAGCGACAGCCCGGCCTTGCATCACTTCAAGCACGGCAGCTCCGGTATCCGAAAACGACACCACGTCAGCTTGATCCAAAATCCGGCTCGCTAGGCGGTGGGCACTGGTTCCTGACACGGCTGTAATCCGGTTGCCAGGCTGGTTCAGATCTTCACTGGTTTGAGCGTCGCTGTCAGATGACACAATCGCCAGAGGTGAAAGAAAGCCCCATCCATCGGTAAAGGCCACTGCTTTCGAGCGCTCAGGTGTTGCGCCCATACCGGTCATGATCACATCCCATTTGCCAGCCTGAAGCCCGGCGATAAGCCCGCCCCAAGTGGTGTTAACCAACTCGATTTCAATGCCGGTCAGCTCTGACAGGCGGGCAATGTCATCTACAATCAGGCCCTCAAAATTTCCGGTATCCGGGTTTTTGGCCACAAAGCCGTTCCATGGTGCCACTCCCACAAGCATATGGTTTGTCGACATAATTCGGTCGAATGTTTCCCCGGCCCAGGCGGTGCCGGAAATCATACATGCCGTTGCAAAGACGGCTCCCTTAATCATTGATCTTATCATTTTATTCTCCTCCGTTTGTTGGTCAGCTTTGAGTTACCTAGTGAGTTTGGGGTGCATCATCCTTCTGATCGAGACCAAAAATTGGCGCCATTGCACAGTTGTCGACAACAACATCGATTAGATAAAGCTGTTGGCTGGCCAGTCCGCGTTCAACTGCTGCGGCCAGATTTGCAGGGTCTTCGACGCGTTCACCATCGCAATGCAGTGCTTTCGCGAGATTAGCGTGATCGATATCAGTCAAGTCGCACGCGCCATATTCGTCAAACAGTTTCTGCTCGAAATGCTTTTGAAACCCGAATGTTGCGTTATTGATCACAATGACGACGACCGGAATTTTACAACGCGCCGCAGTTTCCATTTCAGCCATGACATAGCCAAACGCCCCATCCCCGGTCAGGCAGATAACATTGGCCTCCGGGTCGGCAAGCTTGGCTCCCAGTGCTGCGGGCAGTGACCAGCCGATGCCGCCAGTGCCACGTGGTGAAAGGATGCGGCCACCGACGGTAACATTGTCGATGTGGCTGAATGTCCAGCCTGTCACATAGCTTGCATCATTAACCAGAATTGTCTGATCATTCATGCGTTCCGAAATTTCGCCAAGAATGCATTCCGGGCGCATCGGTATCGCAGTCGAGGAGGCGACTCCCTGAAACGCGGTTTTCCATTCTTTGTTTTTTGCTGCAAAAGCCTCTCCGATTGGTCCGGCTTTGCCTGGGTTTGATGTTTCCGGGGCGGCGATCAGATCTTTCAAGGTCTCGCGCACGTCTCCTATCAATGTGACATCGGTGCGAAAATTCCGCCCCGGCTCTTCGGGGTCAATGTCCAAGTGAATGATCCGGGTGTCCGGACCAGGCTGTTGCCAGTTCATGTAACAGATTTGCCCGGTTCGTGATCCGGCAATCAATACAACATCGGCTTCTTGCACCGCTTCATTTGATATATACCCGCGCCCGTGGGTGCCGCAGGTCGATGAGCCCAACGCACCTGCCGACAGTGGATGGCTGTCCGGAATGGTGCCGCGCCCATTCATGGTGGTGGCAACCGGGGCGCCAAGACGTTCTGCCAATGCGATGACCTCGGCCGAAGCCCCGGACAGGATGCTGCCGCCGCCGGCAATAATCACCGGGCGTTCGGCCTGGCCTAACAATCTGGCCGCCGCTTTGATTTCGTCTTGCGACGGGCGGGGGCGCGAGGCAGGGAAGGTCGCAAATTGCGGTTCGGCATAAGTATCTACGGTGACCTCGGTGGTCATGACATCAGCCGGGCATAAAATTGCCACCGGCCCCGGTCGACCGCTGGTGGCCAGCCTGAACGCCCGTCGGATCACCTCGCTACAGCGCTCAGGTACATCAATGCGATAGACTTTTTTGGTAAACGGAGCTAACGCCGCAATATGGTCAATTTCACTGCTGGCGTGGCGATCACGATCACAAGCGGGAATTTCTTGGACCAGAGCAATCACTGGAATTGAAGATTTCTGCGCCTCTAGCAAACCTGTAATCAGATTGGTGGCGCCAGGTCCGAATGTTGACGCGCAAATTCCCGGCCGCCCCGACATTTTGGCATAGCCATGCGCCATAATGGCACCATGCTTTTCGTCACGGATTGTAATTGGGGTGATTTTGGTTCGATCGAGGTGATGATACAGCTGAACCGGGTCTTCCATTCCGAAAATATATTCGACGCCATAGGCAGCCAACGTGTCTGCCATTAGCTGGGCGACTTTGGCTGTTTTTGGGTGGCTATCTAATCTTTCATGCGTCATGGTGTGCTCCATATTGTGAGACGTATTCTGTATCAAATTTTCCTTGTGTAAGAAAAGTCAACTAATACGATCAAAATCGGGGTATTTTACTGGAGGCAAGTCAATGCGGTTCCAGATAGTGGGAATTTGATATTGCTATACGAGCGGCGTCAGCGGTAGAGACGGCACAAATTCGAATCACTTCCGATTCTAGCCTAGAGGCACTTTCAGACAAAATCAGCTTGAGGCGGACTGGGGGCTAAACTTAACGTTCGTACATGAACAAACTAGAACCATTTAGGCACTTCAAAATAGTCCGGCGATCACTCTCTTGGCCAAGTCCTAAATCTTCGTTGGAAGTAACATCCGTATCTCGATGTACTGTGATCAATTTGTTTAGCGTCGATATCCCCCCGGGTCCTCAGGCATCTGCTTAAGGGAGCTGGGAATGCGAAGATAAATGAAACCAAAGAACCTCTAAAGCAGGAGTCCGAAAAGAGTGGTGGCATCCGTAGGAACACTGAGGGCTGTGAGGTCGAGAATTACATCAACCATGAGGCGCTTCAGGAAGCCGCAAGTAAGGCACTGTCGGAGGGAAATTATTTCCTCGTCTAAACGAAATTTTGCGTTTCTCTTTTTCTTTTTCACGTTTTTCGGATCGGGTTAAGCGAAGCGCTTCATGTATTCAGTGTTCTTCTCTGACGGTGCCCGCAGACCGCTTGCCTGACCAGCTTCAATGCAATGCGGGATAATGTTTTCAAACATATGCCGTAGCAAGTCGCTGTCACGGAACCTACCGTGGCGGTTTTTGGAAAACGTCGAATGATCCGGAATTGTATCCGTCAGGTCCAGCTTACAAAACCAGCGATACGCTAGATTGAGGTGAACCTCGTCACACGGCCGCCGTTCATAACGAATGCCCATGATATACCCGAGCAGAGGCATGCGCATCATCAGCTCAGGGTCAATCGAGGGACGTCCGGTTGAGCTATAAAACTCAGACATATGCCAACGAACACCAGACAGATCAATGACGCCGTCAATTGCCCGCAGGACGTGATTGGACGGAACATGATCCTCAATCGAGAAATCACTAAATGGCGTGCTTTTCGCTTCTTGCCTAAGTCCCAGCATCGCAGCAACTTCCATATCAATAAGAAAATTGAATCAGCCAGCCCCCCCTAAATCAAGAGGGGATTTTCAACAGAATAGGCCGTGAATGAGCTCTAGCCCAAATACTGCATTCAACACAAAGGACCGCTTACTGACGATCACCGCGATCTGGACGAATGACTGTGGTGCGGACTTTGCAGCCATCAGATACTAGAGCCGTTGACGTATTAATCACCCGTTGCTATGTGTAGACCATGATTGCTTGAGCCTCTCCTATATGACCATCCGATGGTTTGAACGTGCGTCCGTATCTGAGACCCACGGAATACTCATGCAAAAAGAGAGAACTCATGATTAGTTACATCACAATCGGGTCAAATGACCTGTCGGCCTCAGCGATGTTTTTTGACGCGCTGTTCGGCGCAATGAATGGAAGTCGCGCTTATAGCCTCGACAATATGATTGGCTATAGCTTCGCTCCCAAAACACCAATGATCATTGTTACATGCCCATTCGATGGCAAGGCGGCCTCCCACGGCAACGGCACGATGATTGCACTGGCTGCTACAGATCGCGCGCACGTCGACGTGATACATGCGCTCGCGCTGGACAATGGCGCAACCGACGAAGGCGCTCCAGGGCAGCGCGGCAGAAACTTTTACGGAGGTTACTTCCGTGATCTTGACGGAAACAAATTCAATATTTGTAAAACGTCGTAATGACGCACCATCGCGGGGTAAAATGAGCGCAATGCAGGCATTTTCTTATCTATTTGGAGTTTTCGGATGCAGTTCTTTATCCAATAGCGGCTCAACTGGTTTTGCCGGCGCCCTGAGGACGGGAAAACACGCCCGTTCTCAGAACTAGAATTACCGCCTAAAGCAGTCTGACAGACATACCACCATCGACGATCATCGGGCTGCCGGTCATGAAGTTTGACCGGTCAGAAAGCAGAAACAGCGCCGCTTCCGCAATCTCTTTTGGTTCAGCCATCCGCTTGAGGGGATGAAGGTTTGCGATGAAATCGTGGGTCTCCGGATCATCGCCTGCCATTGCCGTTTTGGTTCCGCCCGGCAAGACCGTGTTTACCCTGATCCCGTCTGCAGCGTGATCTGAAGCAAGCGATTGGGTAACCCCGATCAACCCGGCTTTTGATGCCGCGTAGGCCGCCATTCCGGTCATCCCGCCGTTGCTGAACCCGACAAAGGATGATGTGAAAACCAGCGCGCCGCCGCCGCGCGATTTTAGCACAGGTATCTGGGCTTTCGCCGCTAAAAAGGCGCTGGTCAGGTTGGTCGCGATCACATCCTGCCAGGTCGCGGTATCCATGTCGGAGATCATGCCCACCTCGCCCATCATCCCAGCGTTGTTGAATGCCCCGTCTAGCCCTCCGAACCGATCTGTTGCGAGGTCGACAAGGGCGGTCGCATAGGTCGGGTCTTTCACGTCCCCTGCAAGCGCAATCGCGCTGCCATTGCTTTGATTGACTTGACCCACAATTGTATTCAACTCGGCCTCGCGCCTGGCCCCGAGAACAACATTTGCGCCTTCGGCCGCGAGCAGCAGCGCTGCGGCGGCACCAATGCCGCTGCTTGCTCCGGTTATGATGATTGTCTTGTTGTTAAGCTCCATGACACGTTCTCCTGATTTGTGTCCTGAACAAAAATCAACAATGACATGTCCCGGCGACCCGTTTCTTGCGCTTGAGAGCCATTACCCAAAAAAAGCCGCAAGAAACGGGTCGGTGCGGCGGACGCGCATTGAAGGTTCAGACAATTGGAGGGTCCTGTCAGAGAAAATTCCGTCGTGAAGGGCAGGTTGGTTTCATAGTCTGCCAACATGACAAAATGCGGCCCATTCAAGTATTTCAAAAACAGCCCCGACATCATCCGCCTTGCGGTGATGTTATATGTCCGGTTCCCGCGTCGCTCCGGAACGTGGAGGATTTGCTGCATGAGCGCGGGATCGAAATCAGCCATGAGACTGTGCGGTTCTGGTGGAACAGATTTGGTCCGTTGTTTGCCGCCGAGATCCGCAAGAAGCGTGTCAGTCGGGTGCGTGCACACTCGAGCTGGCAATGGCATCTGGACGAAGTTTTTGTGAAGATCTACGGCGAAATCCACTACCTCTGGCGGGCCGTTGACCTCGAGGCGAGGTATTGGAGACCTATGTTACTAAGCGCCGTGATCGTAAAGCAGCATTGAAATTCCTCAGAAAAACACTGAAGCGCTTTGGCAAACCACATGTCATCGTGACTGATAAACTGCGCTCATACGGTGCCGCGATGAAGGTCGTTGGAAATGTTGACAGACAAGAAACCGGTCGTTGGCTGAACAACAGGGCCGAGAATTCCCACTCATTGCCTGGCAGTGGTTTATTTGAAAACCACGAGAAGGGGCCATTTCGACGACGAGAACGTGCCATGTTGCGCTTTCGCCGAATGCGAAGCTTGCAGAAATTCGTCGTCGTTCATGCTTAGGTCTACAATCATTTCAACTCGGAACGCAGCCTTTACTCCAGACTAAATTTCAAACTCAATCGTGCCGCTGCTCTTGCCGCGTGGCGTAAAGGGTAGCAATACGGTCCAAGCCGAGACAAGTTTGAATTAGTCTGACAACACGGCGAGCTGGTTTCGGCGAGGGATCAATTCGAGGGCCGACAAAAAAATATTTTCACGTAGTAAAAAAATGGGTAATGTTTGGTATGTCAGAATCGTCATTTATCGCTCGCGTCCGGAGCAAATTGGATGAAATGCACCCCGCTGAGCGTCGGCTTGGCGAGTTAATATGTGATTTTCCCGGTGAGATGGCGAGTTATTCCGCATCTGAACTTGCGCGTCTTGCCGGTGTGTCGAATGCAACGGTAACCCGATTTGTGCGTCATCTGGGTTACCGCAGTTTCAGCGAGGCGCGTCGCAGTGCGCGGGAAGAAAGCCGTACTGGTTCGCGACTGTTTCTTGAAAGTACCGACGCTGGGTCTGACAGCCTTTGGCTGGAAAGCTACAGCGCGCAAAGCGTGGAGAATCTTGAGCAAACCCTGACATGGACAGGCCCGGATCAGATTGACGAGATTGCAAATACAATTCTGAGTTCCCGAAAAGTTTGGGTAATTGGATATCGGGCAAACCACTCATTCGCAACGTATATCCATTGGCAACTGTCTCAAGTTATTGAGAATATTACAGTAATACCAAGTGGCGGTCAGACAATGGGGGAGCATCTGGTCAATCTCAATCCAGATGATTGCGTAATTGTTTTCGGACTACGACGCCGGGTGTTGCAACTTAATGCAATTTTGGCCTCCGTTGTCGGGAGCGGAGCTAAACTACTCTATTTGACCGATGAAGCCGCAGCAGGTCAGGCCGGTACAACTTGGCACATAAAATGTCAGACCCGCACGCCGGGACCGCTGTTTGATCATGTGTCTGTGATGGCAATTAGCTACGCTCTTGTGTCGCGGGTTATAGAATTGTCGGGTGCTTCCGGCCGCACAAGACTTCACGAAATCGAAAAGCTTCACGACCAATTATCCGAGCTCTGATTCACACTGAGTACCGCGAAATTTTGTTTTGCTGTGGTGTTGATTTGCGTAAATTTAATAAAAAAACTTTTCATACAGGTGGTTTTGTGCAATAAAATTTTCACGGAAGCCGGAATCGCTCCCTCAACACTCATGCAATAAAGGTGCCTGCTTCGAAATCAGTTAGTGTCCACACAGAGAGGAATACCAATGTCTCGTAATCTAGTAATGTCAATCGCTCTGGCCGTCTGCCCGTTGGCGGCGAATGCCGATGAGTTGTCGCTGCGTGTGATGGGGCAGCCCGTCGGTTCAGGTCTTATTCAACAGCAACTTGAACAACCTTTCTTCGATGACTTTTCAGAAAATACCGGTCTCGACGTGTCTGTCGAATATCTGCCTGTTGATGTGTCTGGTGTACCTGATACCGACGGACTTCGGGTTTTGCGTACCGGTCTGTTTGATATTGTGTCCATTCGGGGACCTCAGGTCAGCCGCGACGAACCGGCTATTCTTGGATTTGACCTGGTAGGTCTCAATGGAACGTTTAGTGCCGGACGTATTCATACGGATGCCTTTATGGATACCGTCGATGCGCAATTGCAGGAACGGTTCAACGCAAAACTTTTGGGTGTCTGGCCCGCCGGCCCTCAGGTTCTTTTTTGTGAACCGGAAATTTCTGGACTCGCAGACCTGAAAGGCCTGAAAGTTCGCGTCGGCGACCAGAGTGCTGCGAACTTCGTGTCAGGTCTTGGTGCTACGGGTGTGCCAATGCCCTTTGGTGAAGTGCAGCAATCGCTGTCGCGCGGGGTAGTTGATTGCGCGATCACGGGGCCTTCGTCGGCAAATTCTGCTGGCTGGCCGGAAGCCACAAATGTTGTCCTACCACTTGCCTTACAACTTGCAATCAACGGATACGCGATCAACCTCGACAAGTGGAATTCGCTGTCAAGGGAACAGCAGGGTCAACTGGAATCCGGCTTTGATGGGCTTGTTGATCAGATCTGGGACTTCTCCGAAGAGCTCTATGTTGACGCAATGAACTGTAACACCGGCCAAGAACCGTGCGAACGAGGAACCCCATATTCTTTGAGCGAGGTCGAAGTAACGGCGGCAGATCTTGAGACCGTTAAGAGCGCGCTTGTCGAGACGTCGCTTCCAATTTGGGCTGAGCAATGTAATCGCGTGAACGACGGATGTGAGCAGGCCTGGCTTGACACAGTTGGCCAAGCACTCGGCCTCTGAAACCCCAACCAGCATCGGAGCAAGAAATCATGCAAACTTATTCAAAACTTTTATCCGTTGCATTCGGTGTGATGATGCTGGTCCTTTCCGCGACTGTTGCCGTCGAGACCGTAGTGCGAAAACTATTTTCGGTGTCTCTCGGTGGCGTAGATGAATTGTCCGGATATGCGATTGCCGTAGGTGCGCCGCTTGCATTTGCAGTCGCCCTTGTTGAGCAATCGCATATCCGCATCAATTTACTGCACATGAAGATGCCGCGGCAGGCGCGGGCAATTCTGAATGCCTTTGCGGCGATCTCCATTGCGGTTCTTGCGGTGTTTCTTATGGCGTTCACCGTGCGAACTTTTCTGGAAACTCAAATGTTCCAGTCCATAGCTCAAACACCTTGGGCGACACCTTTGATCTACCCACAATCCGTTTGGCTGGCTGCAATGATACTTTTCGCTGTGCCCGCCGTTCTTTTTGCACTCCGTGCCGTTTTGTGTCTGTTGCGCCGTGATTGGCGCACCCTCGACACAGAATTTAGCCCGGACACCGTCGAGGACGAGCTGCAGGCCGAACTCGATGATCTTCGTCACAGGGAGGCTTGAAAATGAGTATTATGACAATCGCTATTGGCTTCGGCGTAATGCTGTTCCTGATGTTCCTCAGCATGCCGGTTGCCGTCTCCATTCTCTCGGTTGGAGCACTTGGCGGATACCTCGCTTACGGCATGCCGCTGGTCGAAACTATGGGAGGCGTCGTTTGGGGTACGTTGAACAATCCGATTATGACTGCAATTCCTCTTTTCATGTTGTTGGGTGAAATGTTGCTTCGGGGCGGGATCGCGGACAAAATGTATGACGCACTCGCCGTTTGGCTGGGTCGCCTACCAGGCGGACTTCTTCATACAAATATTGGTACATGTGCGCTATTTTCAGCAACCTCAGGGTCTTCGGTTGCGACGGCCGCTACCGTTGGCACAATTGCTCTTCCGGCACTGAAAGAGCGCAATTATTCTGAACCGGCGGCTCTTGGTACTCTTGCGGCTGGTGGTACTTTAGGGATACTGATCCCTCCCTCGGTAAACCTTCTTGTCTACGGCTCCCTAGCCAATGTTTCGGTGGGTCAGCTATTCATCGCTGGCATCGTGCCAGGGGTTCTGATGGCGCTTTCTTTTTCGCTCTATATATTTATTGCTTATCGGAATGACGGCGACAATATCGACTCTGATATCCCGACGGCAGTCAAGTTGGGTTTACTCAAACACCTGATACCGCCCGCAGTAATTTTCGGCATTGTCATGGGAAGCATATATGGGGGCATAGCGACGCCAACTGAATCTGCGGCTCTCGGAGTAATGACTGCTCTTTGGTTTGTGTGGCGCAACGGTCATTTAAATGCGGACTTGCTCGTTAATTGTTTTATCCAATCCGCCAAAACTACCGGAATGGTTATCCTTGTTATCGTCTGTGCGCTGCTTCTGAATGTGACACTTTCAATGACGGGTGCCACGCAGGCGGTCACTCGCTGGGTCGCTGATCTCGGGCTGACGATGATACCACTGCTGCTGTTGCTGGTTGTTTTCTACGTCATTCTTGGAATGTTTATGGACGCTATGTCGATGCTTGTGCTGACCGTTCCGATCGCTGTGCCAATGGTTGCGAGCGTTGGAATTGACCCTGTTTGGTTTGGGATCTTTGTTGTCGTGATGTGCGAAATCGGCCTGATAACACCACCAGTCGGAATGAACCTCTTTGTTGTTCAGGGTGTCAGGCCTGGCGGAGGCAACTTTGGTGACGTAATCCGCGGAACCACACCGTTTGTTGTAATCATGATCCTCTTTGCGCTTCTGCTGATCTTCTGGCCGGATATGGCGCTGTTCCTGCCAAATTCAATGCGGGGTTGAACATGTTTACCCAAGATACAGCGCCCGCACCCGAACGGGTACGCAAAATTCTCGTGGTCAACCCAAACAGCAATCCCGCTGTGTCAAAGCTGATAGCGGAAGCCGCGGAACGTGTACTTCCTGACGACATCAACGCGGATATCGTCAATCCTCCTGGTAGTCCGTTCTCGATTGAGACAAAAGAAGACCGGGATGCTGTTGTGCCGATGATCCTGTCTCTTCTCGACCGGATCGGGATAAGTAGTTATGGTGCCGTGGTGATGGGTTGTTTCGACGATTTGGCTCTGGAGCCGCTGAGGGAACGCTTGGACATACCGGTAATTGGTACATTTGAGGCTGGGCTGATGAGCGCACGAGCCCATGCCTCGCGTTTCAGTATCGTTACCACTTTCGAGGGTGCGTTGCCTGGCATCAGTGGACTGTTGAAGCAATATGGAGCGGCTGAGCAATGTTCCGCCCGCGCAGCTGGGCTGGGAGTTGCCGCAGCCGCAAACAGCAGTGAAACAGGTTTGGCAAAAATTCGTGCCGCTATTGAAATCGCTGTTTCCGAAGACAAGGCTGAGGCAGTTCTCCTAGGGTCCGGTGGACTGACAGGGCGTGCATCTGTTTTACAAAAAGAGTTTGAAGTGCCCGTGATTGATGGTGTTGAAGCGGCGATCCGGATTGCTGGAGCACTTCTCAGCCAAGAGAGTCACGTCGATCATGCCAGTTGGTTATCAATCTAGTGTTGCCGTAGCCGAAACCGGGCATTGTCAGACAAAACGAGGTTGAGACGGGCAGGGTGCTGAATTAGCACCCTGCCAGGTCCTGTCAGAGGAAATTCTGTTGAGCTTGTCAGGTTGGTCCCTTAGCGTCCAGCTATGGAAAAACGCGACCCATTCAAGTGGTCCTGTCAGAGGAAAACGCTGAATGTTTTAGACGCTGTGGAATTGCCTAGATCGATCCGAAAAACCGTGAGAAATCAATAGTGGCAAAATGCTGATTTGGCATCCGGGCAAGGAAATAAATTCGTTGCACCTGTGCCAATGACCAGATTCAAGCAATCGGTATTGTATCGGGTTCAAAATGTTCTGTTTTTGATGTACCATTAGAGAGAGCAATGCATACGGTGAAAGGCCCCGAAAACGAGACTACAAATAAAAACAAGGAGGAAACAATATGAACTTAAGACCAGATCCAACGTTCCACGCCTCGCCCAAGCTCGCAATGCAAGCGCCAGTAGAAAATTATGCGTTTACGGTGATGCTCAGTCCCGATGGCTCGCAATCAGACGGGATTGCAGTTGTTGACGTCAAACTTGGATCAGACACCTATGGTCAGATCGTGCATCAAGTTATTGTTCCCAACAAAGGCGATGAATTTCACCATTTTGGATGGAATGCGTGTTCTTCCTCCCTTTCGCCACTGACAGGGCATGCATTCCTAGAACGGCGCTATCTCATCGTACCAGGCATCCGGTCGTCACGTATCTACGTGATCGACGTGAAAGAGCCCCTGAAGGCTAAAATTCATAAAACGATTGAGCCAGAGGAGCTCTTTGCCAAGACCGGCTATTCCCGCCCTCACACCATCCATTGCGGTCCCGAGGGCATCTATGTTTCCTGCCTTGGCGGCGGCGGCGAAGACGGAACCGATGGTCCTCCGGGCATCTTCATCATGGATTGCGAAACCTTCGAGATCATTGGCCAGTACGAGATGGACCGTGGCAAGCAGGACAAGCACTACGATTTCTGGTGGAACCTGCCGCAGGATTACATGGTCAGTTCCGAATGGGGTCTGCCGCAGCAGTTCGAAAACGGCTTGGTGCCTGAGGATTTGTTATCCAACAAATATGGACATTCGATTCACTTCTGGGATCTGCGGGCGCGCAAGAACATCCAGACGTTGGACTTCGGCGAAAACTACCAGATGGCGCTGGAGATCCGCCCGGCGCACGACCCGACCAAATCTTACGGGTTCTGCGGTGTGGTTGTGGACACAACCAATCTGCAGGGTGCCATCTTCACATGGTGGCGCGACGATGACGGTGTTTGGCAGTCAAAAAAGACGATCACCATTGATCCGCGCCCCGAAAAGCCCGAAAACCTTCCGCCGCTGTTGCAGGGGTTTGAAGCTGTGCCGCCCCTTGTTACCGATATCGACCTTAGCTTGGATGACAAATACCTATATGTGGCGTGTTGGGGATTGGGCGAGATGCATCAATACGATGTGACCGATCCGATGAACCCGGTGCTGGCCGGAAAAGTCGAGCTTGGCGGTATTGCAAAAGGTGCGAAACACCCGAACGGCAAAGACTTTGCCTATGGTCCGCAAATGGTTGAGATCAGCCGTGACGGTAAACGCGTCTATTGGACCAACTCACTTTATTCCACATGGGATGACCAGTTCTACCCCGATGATGAAGGCGGGCAGATGGTTATGGCGGATGTCGGCGAAAACGGCGGTCT
>MAAC01009454.1_pt1 | contig 25476 bp, 26 predicted proteins | sample 1115981 | NCBI WGS metagenome assembly MAAC01 (sample SAMN04961126, study PRJNA320927) | seawater metagenome | isolation source: sample BD02T64 sea water enriched with oil for 64 days | place: USA:Gulf of Mexico | collected 2013-07-27
TCTAAACGCTGCAACTCTTTATTTAAACGTTTCAAAGTCAATAAAGCACGCTCTTTTAAATTATGCTGCTCTAATAACTCTTGCTTTTCTTTTACAGATAAATCCATATTTGATGAAATAAAATTCACCAAAAACGAATTAGACTGTATATTTTTTATCGCAAAAGAAGCTTCTGAAGGCAACATTGGATTTACCTTAATAATCTCCAATGCTTGCTCTTTAATTGAATCTATAATTGCTGAAAACTCTTTATTTTTCTCTTCCGTTTTATCTTCTAAAGCAACTTTAGTAGTCGCTTTTATATACGGCTTATTCTGAATCACTTGATCAATCTCAAAACGTTTCTTTCCTTGAATAATAACAGTCGTATTTCCATCAGGCATTTTTAATACACGTAAAATCTGAGCTACTACTCCAATTTTATGAATATCATTTTCTGTAGGATTTTCTACCTCAGGGTTCTTTTGAGAAACAACACCTAATATTTTATCCCCAGCATTGGCATCTTTTATCAACTGAATTGAGGCATCTCTACCTGCTGTAATTGGAATTACAACACCTGGAAATAACACTGTATTTCTTAACGGTAAAATTGATAATACTGCAGGAATTTCTTCTTTATTAATAATCTCTTCATCTTCAGGCGTCATCAACGGAATTAATTCCGAATCTTCGTCTAACATGTTGTGAAGCGACAAACTGTCTAATCCTATGATTTTAGATTTACTCATTCTATATATTTCTGTCAAGTTGACATTTAGTATTTTATTAATCTTTGCAACAAATGATCAAAAACCGATACAAAAACCTGCACTACAGCTGTTTAATTCGTTTAATCATCATTTCATTCACTTTAATAAGACAATTGTTATGCCAAGCCGCATATTCTGTAATGCTATCTTAACTATTACCAACAAAATCACTTGGTTTGCGTCTTAATTTATTTTCATCTATTTTTCAGGTACTCAAAGAAAAAAAAACAAACCTATTCCATTATGAGCAAACAAGCCAAACAAGATGAACGTATTTCAAAAATGACCTTTGCATCTGTGTACCCACATTATGTTACAAGAGAGGAGAAAAAAGGAAGAACGAAAGAAGTATTACATCAAGTAATTCAATGGCTAACTGGTTATAATGAACAAAAATTACAACAACTTATAGTAGAAAAAGCAACATTTAAGGAGTTCTTCAATATGGCTACCATGCACCCCAATGCAATACTCATAAAAGGCGTCATTTGTGGCTATAGAATAGAGGAATTAGACAATCAATTAACAAAACAGACAAGGTACCTAGATAAACTTGTAGATGAATTGGCTAGAGGGCGAAAAATGGAGAAAATCTTAAGAACATCATAAAAGGCTACCGTTATATTTCAAATTATGAAAATCAAAAACAGTAATCTAATAGCAAGGTATTCCAAGGTTTTTAACGGACAAAGCCTCCCGACATGCACAAGTGTCTCTGAATACATCAAATTAATTGAAAAGATAGATAAGCATTTACCTATTACCAATAGCTTTATAATAATTACAAACCCTCAAACCCAATCGTACGAGTTCATTAGCAAGAATTTCAACGCTGTAACTGGCATCACCCCAGAAGAATTGACAGAAAGAGGAGTACGTGGATTTCTAAAAAGAATACACCCTGAAGACGTAACAGTTTGGCTAGGCTTAATGGATGAACTGGTACGCTTCTGTGTATCGCACATTGCCTTAAAAGACAGAAAAAAACTAGATGTTCAATACAACTATCGCTTTAAAAAAGGAAACGGGAACTACATTAATCTACTAGAAAATCAAGTTGCCTTACAACTTGACGAAGAAGGAAATCCATTGATAAGTATGGGACACTACACCGTATTTGGCAATGAAGAATTTACACCCTTAAAAGGGATCATCAGAATGCTTAATGGCGATGGCAAATACGAAACCATCTATACCAAAAATTTTTCCAAAGCAAAAATGCTAGCTAAATTATCTACGCGCGAACAAGAAGTCATTGAATTACTACAACAAAAGAAGACAAGCAAAGAGACTGCAGACGCTTTGTTTGTCAGCATACATACAATTGATACGCACCGAAGAAATATAATCAAAAAACTAAACCTAAAGTCAACATCACAACTTACTCATATTTTTGAGATGTGGGACTAATAAAGACATGGATTGGTCAAAATCTACAGCGTCCTTTTTACCCACAAAGAAAGCACTCGATACTACGCTTTTTATATGGACACCTACGGAATAATGTATTGAGCGATAAATTTATTTATAAACCCAGCAGATCTATCCAAATTATTAGCAGCAATATATTTCCAATTTGTAGTGGTTGTTACTACTATATCTAATGACGGAATTACGGTGACAAATTGACCACACGCCCCTTTAGCAGAAAAGACTTCCTTTTCTTTTATCAGCTCCAGCCACCAACTATATCCATATCCAGTAACTTCTGAATTGAAACTCGATAAATTAGCGCTTGTTGTATTATTTAACGATTCTTTTATCCAGGCTTGATTTATTATTTGCTTTCCATTATACCTTCCTTTATTTAAATACAAAAGTCCTAATTTAGATAAATCCCTACTCGTTAGATACATATCAGAACCACCGTCATATATACCCACCGGACTGGTATCCCACCTCTTTATATTAATATTAAGCTCTTGAAACAAATACTTTTCCGCAAATTCTAAGGTGCTTTTCCCTGTAGCTCTGGTAAGGATAGCCGAAAGAAGATGCGTCATCTTAGAATCGTATATAAATTTTGTTCCAGGCTTACTATTCATACCTATTTTTAAAATGGATTCTACCCAATTCTGGGTATAATAAATATCATAATCATCTTCATCACTATCAAAACCACCTTGCATTGTTAATAAATGCCTAATGGTCACTTCTTGTTTTAGTGGATCACTATTTGCGTCTATATATTCAGGAAAGAAATTTTTTATTTTTTCATCAACACTATTTATATACCCCTTTTCTAAAGCAATTCCAATCAAAGCTGAAATAAACCCTTTTGATGAAGATTTAATATTAAAACCATACGCTTGATCAAATTCATTAAAATACTCTTCCTTAATGATTTCTCCATTTTTTATTACAACCATCGACCCCATAAACGGCATACTTCTAAGCTTATCAAACCCATCATCTAAATCTGGCTTGCTATACTCATAATCATCAGGAATGAATCCCTCTTTACCACAAGACACTATTGAAATTAAAAACAGCAGTACATACATTTTTCTCATAATGGAAGATTTACTTAGCAACAATCAGCTCAAACTGACAGTCAACTCTCTAATAATTAAGCAACAAAGAAATGAAATCAATAGATTGAATTCAATACTCAGTCTGAGTATTTTCGAGGTATTGATTTGATCATAAACCACTAATTAATGCATTCAATTGACTACTTTCTAGAAGAATACACATCTAAAACTTCGCCGCTATGTTAAGTTCATTAATTGACCAATATCTTTTGAATTGAAAAAAAAAAAGGACATTCTACCAAAATTCAAATATCATCAAAACAAAAAAACATCGAAATAACACCAAATCGACACCCTACACAAAATGTCCAATTTTGAATAATTCCAGATACTGTTTCAATTCGCACTAAAGGACACATGACAACCATAAATTGATACTAAAAAATGTAATAACATTGATAATCCTCATAAAAAGTTTACCACTTCTACTACTTCAAACATATATATACCCAACCTTCAAATGAATTTACATATTACGGAGTTTTCTATTCGATATCTATTTGCTAAATTAGAAGCCTAAAAAAAAGCATCGTACTGACATAAATATGACAAAGAAACATTCAAAACGCATATTCAGAATAGCATTACTAATTGGATCCATAAGCTCCTTATTCTTTGTGCCTTGGATTTTAGTAAAAGCATGGATACTACCTCTTCCTGAAACAATTCAAAAACAACTAGATGAAGCCATTAATCATGGCCTTGACGGAATGATTGTCTACGTTGATCAGGGAGGACAACCACCCGAATTTTATGCAGCTGGCTGGAAAGACCGAAAAAACAAAATACCTGCAGACCCAAAATCGTTGTTCAAGATTGCCAGCATCAGTAAACTATATCATGCCGTTGCCATCACCAAATTGGTCAACGACAAACGATTGTCTTTAGATAAAACACTCGCTGAATACTTTCCAGATCTTATAGGAAGAATTGAGAATGCAGAAAAAATCACCTTGAGATTAATGGTACAACACCGTAGTGGTATCCCTAATTACACGGAACACCCTGGTTATTGGGAAAATCCACCCGAGACCCGTGAAAAAACCCTTGAACTCGCCCTTGATTTACCCGCTAGCTTTGCACCAAATAAAGATTTTGAATATTCTAATACAAATTATTTATTGATAGGTAAGCTCATGGACAAAGTACTGGGGTATAGCCGCCACCAATACATTAAGGACGAAATTTTGACACCACTCAAGCTACACAACACCTATAGCTCACTTAGCGAATTAAATATAGCCAACGTTATGAGTGGCTATCATGTTGGATACCCCCACGATTTAAAAACTGAAGAATACGGGATGTTAGCTAGCGCAGAGGACGTGGGCATATTTTTACGGGCATTAAACGATGGCTCCCTATTTGACAATGGAGAACAGGCAATCTACTCTTCAATATACGTGTATAAGCATAACGGATGGGTTCCTGGATATCAGAGTTTTGCAGAATATCACAAAGACATTGATACTGTTGTCATTCTATTTAACAACACCACTGACGCGAAACTTTATCTATGGAATTTGTCAGAAATCATATATAGTCGCATTGTTAAAATACTCAGAAATAACAAATAATTAAATTGAAGGTTTGCGTTAATCATGAATTAACACATCAACAAAACTCACGAAATGTAAAAATCGATATTCCCCAAAAAAAAGAGGATAAATGGTTACATTTAACCAAGCAATAAGCACATTGAAAAGGGTTCTATTTTACTCATTGACTAGATATCAACAACAAGGAGAATACAGCATCAAATAAAAGCATGCTAAAAATGATAAGCGCCAACTTATTCTTACTTCCCCACTGCTGTACCCTGAAAAAAGATGATGAAATATTTAATAAATTAGAAATGAAAAAACTACTTAATAATAAATTCAATTTGGGCTTTTTTCCAACGCCAATGCACCAACTAAAGAACTTATCAAATAAATATTCAGATTATTCAATATATATAAAAAGAGATGACCAAACAGGTTTAGCTTCAGGTGGAAATAAAACAAGAAAACTTGAATATCTTATTAAAGAAGCCATTGACACAAATTGCAATGTAGTGTTCACTGCTGGAGCACAACAATCTAATCATTGCAGACAAACAGCAGCGGCATGTGCTCTTGCTGGTATTGAGTGCCATATTATCGTGAAAGGAAATGAGCCTAAACGCTACCAAGGCAATTTACTATTGTCGCATTTATTGGGGGCAAAAATCCATTTCACCACTAATTACACCAAAGAAATAGATTTCAATAGCTATATTTCAAAACTTGAGAAAGATAAAAAAGCCTTTATAATTCCAATTGGAGGCTCAAATATAACTGGAACTTTGGGATATATTGAAGCAATAAAGGAGTTGAAACTTCAATTAGAAGAGCAACACATAAAAATTGATTATCTTTTTTTTGCGTCTAGCTCTGGCGGAACTCAAGCCGGAATAATGCTTGGAATGCAATTATATGATTTAGATTTTGAGCTTATCCCTATAAAAATTGATAAGGATACAAACGAAAAAGGCGAATTGGCAGAAGTTGTATTGAATCTTGTAAACGAAGGAGAATCCTTGTTAAATCTTAAAACGGAATCCAGCCTTTCAGACATCCCTTTAAACAGAAGTTATAATGACGCTGAATATGGTGTTTTAACCAAGAATGAAACTTCTGCCATACATGAATTGGCATTACAAGAAGGTATTTTATTAGATCCTGTATATACAGGAAGAGCATTTTATGGAATGCTTGATTGTTTAAAAAATAAAAAACTTAAACCAAACTCGAATATTCTTTTTTGGCACACTGGAGGATTGCCAGCCTTATTTGAATACGCAAACGGACTTAAAGAAGTACAAAAACGCTAACACAACTATGAACACAGAACAGATACGATCACTTTTCCCCGTCACAAAAGAAGCTGTTTACCTTAACAACGCTTCACAATCTCCTCTAAACACATTGGTAAACAATAGGCTTCAGGCATCTATAAAAACAGCTTTAAACCCTGTAGATAAAAAAGGATTTGATCGTGAACATATTCGCGTATTACTATCAAATTTATTAGGTGGAATGCCAAACGAATATGCTTTAGTGACAAGCACCGGAGTTGGTTTGGGAATTATTGCTCAGGGCCTACATTTAAAAAAAGGTGACAATATTATAATTCCAGAAAAAGAACATTGGAACAATACATTTCCTTGGCTACAACTTAAACAAAAGGGCATTGAGATACGGTTTGCAAAAATCAATGACGACCATAGTATTGATCCTGAATCCATCGAAAAACTCATAGACCATAAAACACGTGTTGTAGCAATTGCTGCGGTACGATTTAATAGTGGTTTCAGACCAAACCTTTCTGCAATCGGGAAAATAACGCGTGAGAAAGGTGCCCTATTTGTTGTGGATGCCGCACAAGGAGCAGGCATGATTCCTATTGATGTAGAAAAAGACCAGATTGATGTGATGGCAGGCTGTGGCTTCAAATGGCTGCTAGGGATGCATGGCACAGGATTCTTATATGTAAGTAAAAGAATCGTCGACATGATTGCCCCTGTATTACCAGGTATGTATGCAGCTGAAAATAACCACCATAAACTTTTATACCATAAGGATTCTAGAAAATTTGAAACAGGAACAATTGCGTATTCCCTGTTTGAAGCTTGGTCTGCAGGGCTCGAATTGCTTTTAGAAATTGGCATCAAAAAAATTTATGAAAAAGCATTAAAAAACACAGACCTTCTAATTATTGGACTGGAAGAGAAGGGATGTATACTAGTAACTCCAACAAGAAAAAGAGAAGAGAGAACGGCAATTATTCATTTTAACACAGGCTCATTTAACACCACAAAACTGCTTTATGACACACTAAAAAGTCATAAAATTCTAGTCACCTTACAAGCCAAAAATATAAGAGTTAGTCCAAACTTTTTTACTACTGAACAGGAAATAAAACAGTTTTTAACTTTGATTTAATTCTCTATAACCAGCCTACTTATTAAGAAAAAAATCTACTTAGAAGACAAGCGCTTCAGTTCGGCATCCAACTGATTTATTCTTGCTTCTAACTTTGATGCAAATTTTGGGTATCGCCTTAAAAACACATAGGAAACTTTCCAGAATTGTACGGCAACGTCTTTGGCAACTGATATTGGAGGTATATTAACATGATCAGCTAACAAGTTATAGGCAGTTTCGGAACTGGTATACCTTCTAATAAGTAATTCATCATCCACCAAGGCAATCACCACATCTCCCTGCTCTAATTTTTCAGGAACTATGCTTTCTCCAACAACAACATCATTAGGAAACAACCCCTCTTCATTGGATACCATAAACAAATCCTGAACCGTAATTGCTAATAACTGAGCACTAGCTTCTATAGGGACTAGAATTGTTGGTAACAAGCTATAGTTTTGAGAAGTCTTAAAATCATCTATAAACAAGCTACTATTTAGTGCATTGACAAACGGAACCTCTGTAAAACCAGCTTTTACCACTTGATTTACATCCGTGGTAATGTCCCCATCAAAACTCAATAACTGATTCACAGTTATCTCTTTCGTTAACATATCACCTATAGATATGCTAAAATAATTAGCAACTTTTATTATGGTGTCAATTTTAGGCTCACTTCTACCTTCTTCATAAGCACCAAGAGTCGCTCTCTTCAAAGAGAAAACCTCTGCAAAAGCCTGCTGACTTAATCCTTTCACCCCTCTGATCTTTTTAATGTTTTTTCCGAAAAACGACATATTTGCTAATTTTATTTGCAATTTAAATAATAATGTCTATATTTGACACATCAATAAAGTCAAAAGTAACAAAAATAGCGAAGTAAATCCACCGAAAAAACGGATAGTTCTAAAAAAATTAGCAATAATCACAAAAAAACAAAAAACAGCACTCTTATAAGTTCAAAATATTTCGTAATATTAAAAACAAAATAAAACATATGAACAGAGCATGCTAAAAAGTGTATCACCCAAGAAAATGATGAATACCGAACAGCATGTGACCGTAAAAAAACAATAAAGAAAAAATACACATGAAAGAACAATTCAACATTATTAAAAACTACCTACTTGAGTTAAATTATAACATTACTCATGAAGACGAAAAAGAGGGAATTATGATGATTCAGAATCAAAACAAAGGCATCAATAATCTAATCATCGGTATTGCAAGTCCAATTTTAATTATTGAACAATACATTTTTAAAATTTCAGCTCCAAAAGAAAATATCTTTCAACAATTATTACAAAAAAACAGAGACATTGTTCACGGTGCTTTTGTATTAGATGAAACAGGAGAGAAAGTTATCTTTAGAGATACCTTACAAATAGAAAATATTGACTTAAACGAACTAGAAGGATCTATAAATTCTTTGAGCTTACTATTAAGTGAATACGCAGAAAACATCATTCAGTTTTCAAAAGCATAAATAATAAAACAATTTAAAAAAAACATCATGAATATATTTAGAAGATTATTTAACGTAGGTAAAGCTGAAGCACATTCTGCAATTGACAAAATGGAAGATCCCATAAAAATGACTGAACAAAGTATTAGGGACATGAAAAAAGACCTAACACAAGCATTAGAAGGACTAGCCCAAGTAAAAGCAATGCTGATTCGCTCTCGAAATGACAAGACACAGTTTGAAAACAAAGCAAAAGACTACCAAAACAAAGCCATGTTGATCTTACAAAAGGCTCAAAAAGGAAGTCTTTCTGCTGAAGACGGAGATCGCTTGGCAAAAGAAGCATTGATCAAAAAAGAAGAAAATACAGAGCACCAAAAACGCAGCAGTATTGAAGTAGAAAAATTCTCAAATTCTGTTTCTCAACTTGAGACTAGTGTGAACAGCCTGAGAAAAAACATTAGCAAATGGGAAAACGAATTAAAAACCCTTAAAGCCCGTGTAAAAGTATCAAATGCAACTAAGAATTTAAACAAACAAATGGCTGCTATTGATAGCTCTAGTACTGTAAACATGCTAGAAAAAATGAAAGAAAAAGTAGCTCAAGAAGAAGCTTTAGCAGATGCATATGGAGACATCGCCGACGAATCTAAAAGTATTGATGAGGAACTTGACAAAGCTTTAGACAACACCTCTGCAAGTGCAGACAACGATCTTGAAGCATTAAAAAAACAAATGGGATTGTAACTGCAAACAATTTACAAAAAAAACTCAAGCTCTTCTTTTTTTTAAAAGAAGAGCTTAAAGGTTAAAAACGTCAGGTCATCAAATCTCTACGCAGAAAATAAAATGGTGGAAAAACTACACAAAAAAAATGGTTTCTAAAAAAATCGAAACCATTAAAATTTATTAAAAAACGCATTTGAACAGAAAACCTATGCCGATTAAATCGCCAGCAAATTTTTTCAATTACTACAAAGACTGCTACAAACTAGACTACAAAGAGTTTACGGTAAACAATATTCTAAATAGTAAATACAAATTCAAATGGTTTGTAAAAGATAATGAACAACTTATCAACCAGAAGTCGCCAATTATCTATTACGACAATAAAGACATTGAAAAACTAGAAAAAGAATTACTGCTATACAAACTAGAAAAATCATTGTATTATGCTAGTTTTTATTTTATTGGCAAAGAAATACCTAATGGTATAAGCAAGGACCAAATAATTTGCAGTCCATTAGTGCTATACCCCTGTGAAATTGTAGAAAAAGACGCTTCTAAATTTATTAGAATCAATCAAAACGACTTCCTGTTAAACACGTCGTTTTTAAACAAAATTGCCAAAGATGATGACTCTAAAGACAAGCTAGAAAAAAAACTTACAGAATTATTTTCAGATAAAATTGAAGACGCATTCGAAATAAAGAAAGCATTTGACGCATTTGCACAAAACTTAGATGCAACAGAACTCACTTTTTACCCTCAAAACTGGAAAGTCTCAAAAATTAGACAACACCTAAAGAAACATTCAACCGAAGATCCTTTTAAAATTATTCCTGCCAGCGGAACTGTATTTATTGAAAAATCAATTTCTTCCACAAAAATCATTAATGATCTAGATAGTATTGCCAACAAAAACGAATACAACACCTCATTAAAAGAACTATTTGACCAAACAAACACACCAAATAAAACTTCTGAAAGCTATCTTGAAAACAGGTTAAATCCAGAGCAGTTAAAAGCACTTTATAACAGTCAAAAATACAGCAACTCGGTAATTATTGGTCCCCCTGGAACGGGAAAATCATATAGTATAAGCGCTATTGCAACCGATGCGATTCTAAAAAACAAATCGGTACTGATTGTTTCTAAAACAAAACAAGCTGTTGAAGTAATTCGAGAAAACCTTATAAAAGATTTTGGCTTAAATGATTTATTAATTCACACTTCTGGGAATAGGTTTAAAATAAGCTTAAAAGCGAGGATTCGAAAAAAATTAAGTGGTATTATTCCAAGAACTAGAAAGAGAACATTTAATATTCATGAACTACATGAAAACGCCCAGGTACTTGTTTCTAAATATGAAAACATCGTTTCTAAAGAACTAAAACTTTCAGAATTGAGTTTCAAAGAAGATTTGACTTTTAAAGAACAAATTCATAAACTATTTTTACAGTTTACAAAAAATGAAAATCTTGAGTTTCTAAACACCATTGACGCCCTAAATACCAATACTACTAAGATAGTACGTGAACTCAAAAATTACGTACAACACACAACTGGTAAACAAAGCACCACAAACGCAAGGGAAAACAGGTTTACACTAGCGGCCTATTATGATGCCTTGTGCGCTTCTAGCTTTAGCGAATCTCAAAAGGGTATTGAAAAGCTAGAGTTCGCAAGAATTCTTAAAATATTCCCCCTTTGGTTGGCACATTTATCAGAATTAAACACCGTGTTTCCTCAGACAAAAGAAATATTCGATTTGGTTATTATAGACGAAGCAACCCAATGTGATATAGCCACAGCACTGCCTGCAATTTACAGGGCAAAACGGGTTGTTATCTGTGGGGATCCAAATCAGCTAAGACATTATTCATTTATTGGAAAGGCTCAACAATTAGCTTTGCTAGACAAACATAAGCTGCCTCAAGACCCTATTTTTGACTACAGAAATAAAAGTATTTTAGACATCTATTTGAGTAAAGTATCCAACCAAGATCAAGTTACATTTTTAAGAGAACACTACAGATCAACTCCATCTTTGATAGAATTCAACAATCAAGAGTTTTACAATCAACAATTGGAAATAATAAAATCGACCACAGAATTTACTTCAAAAAAGCAAATTGAGGTGAATTACATTAGTGGTGAGCGCAATAAACATGGCGTCAATGAATCCGAAGCGAATCAAGTCGTGGAGAAACTCGCTGAACTTATCAAGCTACATGAAAATAGCACAACCATCCCATCCCTAGGTGTTATTACACCCTTTGGAGATCAAGCAAAATATATTAACAAATTAATAGGAACTAAATTCGACATAAAAACAATCAAACAATTTGATATACTATGTGGAACTCCGTATAATTTTCAAGGCTCAGAGAGAGAAATTATTATTATTTCTTTTACTGTTTGCAAAAACACACACCATGCTGCTTATACGCATTTAAACAAAAGTGAAGTATTAAATGTAGGAACCACAAGGGCAAAATCATTTCAATACATTTATACATCTGTAGAAAAAAAAGACCTAAAACAGGGTTCTCTTCTTCTAAAGTATTTAACGTTTATTGAACATTATCAATATCAAAAAAAGCAAAACGAATCATTGCAAGATACCTTTCAAAAAGAAATCACCGCTTACCTAAACACAATCAGTATCGAAGAAGTTAACTGTGGCTACCCCTATGCTGGATCTATACTAGATGTGTTTTTTACTCATAACAATAAAAATTATTTTATTGACCTCATTGGCTACCCTGGACAATTCAACAATGCTTTTACAACAGAACGCTATAAGACTTTTGCAAGAGTTGGAATAAACACCATCCCCTTACATTATCGGTTCTGGAATGAAAATAAACCACAAGCAAAACATACACTAAAACTCCTCATTAATAAATAACACATGGGGAAAACGGATACTACAACAGCAAAAAAGATGACCAGAATTGAATCTTTACAAGCAGAAATTACAACAGCGATTCCTGTCTTAAAAAACAAATTACTAGGCATATCAAATCGCTTTGAAATCGCCCCAGAAGTCTTGCTCACTGAACTAATCAAATACCTTGACATCACCAATCAAAGTAACCAAACAACAAGTCCTTCGTATATAATAGACCTAGCATGGCATGAGTTTATTTTATGCACCAAATATTACCAACTCTTTTGCGAAAAAAACTTTGGTAAATTTATTCATCACACCCCAGACACAACACCAAATAAAACGGCGTACAAACGCACCTTAGCGTACTATATAAAAGAATATGGTGTCCCTCCAGAAAAAATATGGACGAATTCACCTGTAATAAATTGGAACGAATCAAGCTGCGGAGCTTGTCATAATTAAATTACTATGTATCTAGAAAACCACATTACCATTGACCCAAGTCAATTGACAAACATTGAAAAGATAAAGCCTACAAAAGCTTTCAAAAAATTACTTTTTTCTTTGACGAATGGCATTATCTCGGACAAAGAAGAACGAGAAACGTTTAATGCAATCGCTATTCTTCAGCAAATAAATGCGACTCTAAGAAGTGTAGGAATTACGAATATCATTAAAATATCTCATGACGATATTATCTTTTATCTAGATGAAGAAGGCAAGGAAAATGATCTAAAATTCGCCTTAGATAAATACGAAATTGAAATCAACGACGCCATGTCTGTCCACTTCAAAACCCTAGCGTTAGTTTTGGAACATGAAGACCAAAATTTCAAATACGTTATTGAAATTACCATCAACAAAAATCATAAAGTTGGTGTGTACCCTATTGAAATAAAAACGACAGGCTTATTCAAAGACTTCAGCAAAACCAAAAACACAGAGAAAGTAAAAGAAGTTGTAAGGAATCAAACAACCTACAACAACTTTAAATCAGACAAAATAAGTCAACTAGAAAAATTCACGGACAGCATACGGTTTGAATTAAAGAAACAAATCAAAATAGACGACACCACATCTTTTACAAAATCAAAACAAATTGTTAAAAACAAAAAAAGCACCAAAACAACTAGCAAACCATCGGGTGCTGTTTTTGCAGGCTACCATGGATTTGATGACTATATTTACTACAATTTTATTTGGTCCGAAATTCTCCATGAACGCTCGTTAGAACTTCATGACATCCACTTTGAAAATGAGCACGGCGAAGATTTAGGTCATGCCAATTTATTGCAAAGCGATACGGACTTACTAGACAGCAATGAAGCTACAATTGCGTTAGAATCTATTGGAGTAGAATCACAAGTTGAAGACAATGATACTGGTAGCAGTTGGTTTAGTTTTGAGGGGTTTGATTCCGATTCAGACGCATCTTGCAGTTCCTGCTCTAGCTGTTCATCTTGTGGAGGAGATTAATAATAATTATAAATAAAAAGACATGGGAATATTTGATTTTTTTAAGAAAAAAGAAACCGAAACACATTTTGATCCGACCAACATTACCATTAGGGATCTGGGAAAAGGATACATTTTTGAATATGCAATAGAAACCTGGACAGTTACCGCTGTCTTTGAATACGACTGGGGCGACAATTACTTCACCAGGGAATTTGTAATCAAAAACGGCACTACTGAAAAATTTTTACACATTGAAGATGATGGTGGATTAATAGTAACATTGTCTGAAAAAGTAAAATTAAGAAAACTAGGAGAGGATGTTTGCGAGTATATTGATTCACATCAAAAACCCCCTAAAAAAATAACGCATGATGGTGTTCGTTATTTTCTTGATGAAAAATCGCCTGGTTTCAGCAAAGAGATTGATGCCGCTAGTTGGGAGGAATTAATCTCATATGATTACCTTGACGAAGAAGAAGAAAAAACACTTTGTATTGAACAATATGGAGATGAAGAATTTGAAGTAACAAAGGGAATTATTATTAGCGAACTTTCTGTTTCTAATATATTACCTGTTTCGGACAATTATTAACACTAAAAACTCTAAATTTGGTATCAAATTAATTACAATGAAAACATTCAAAACATTAATTATTTTAGGTTTACTCCTACTCGTAATATCCTGTGGGCAAGAACCTAAAAAGTACATTAAATCGCCTTTAGACCAGATCATCACAACCTATCTTGACACACAAAATTACAGTGTTATTCTTGCTGATATGGACTATAAAGAAGAGAGTGACACCTATTTTCACAAATATAAAATCATTCTAGAAAAAAAGAAAAATGCTACAGAATCTTTGGAAGATGATTTTGATGTACAAACAACTGACTGGAAAAAAGTTTCAGCCATTACTTTTGAAGAGCATCAAAAAGATTTAGGAATGACTGTCTTGTCGAAGAAAAACGGCGTTCTGGATAAAAAGTCGACCCCAGCGGGATACAACAACTATGTAGGTAATAAAAAGTACGGAAATTGGCAAAGACAAAGCAATGGTTCATCTTTTTGGGCATTTTATGGTCAATATCACTTTATGAGTTCTCTTTTTTATGGATCTAGACATAGGTACTACAGAAACGATTACGACTACTATAGAACCAATCATTATGGAAGAAGTAATTACTACGGAAGAACCAATAATTTTGGAACATCAACTTACAAAAACACGAATACCAGTTGGAATTCCAAACCTAAAACTTTTAAAGACAAAGTAAGAAGTAATGTGAAAAGAAGTTCTTCAGCTTTAAAATCTAAAGGATATAGCTCTAGTAGAAGTTACAAAAGCTCTAGACGAACTACAAGAAATACAAACAGGTATACTAACTCAAGTTCTTCTCGCTCTCGAAGTGGGGGGTTTGGGAAATAACACGTATAAAACGCTCATAAATCATGGACAACTACATAAATATTATAGACTTATCACATTCGCTGGGATATATTGTAAGTGGCTTTATCATTTTCATTATTGGTAAAATTGCCTATAAAATTCTACATCCGACTATCAACATTCAACAAGAATTGGTTGAAAAAGACAATTTTGCTTTCATTCTTTCTTATGTCGGTTATTTTGCCGCACTAACCATTGCTATTGGAGGTGCTATTGTTGGGGAGAGTTATGATTTTACTACAGATATTCAGCATATTTTTATTTACGGAATCATTGCAATAGCACTACTACACCTAGCTGCTTGGATTAGCAACAAAGTAATTCTAAATAAATTCGATCTCAAAAAAGAAATCATCACAGATAAAAATGAAGGATCAGGAATTATTGAAGCTGCCATCTATATTGCAAACGGACTTATTCTATACGGTGCTTTAATTGGTGAATCTGAAACATTAACAGCAGGGATTTCTACCTTTTTAATCTATTGGGTCATCGGAAATATCGTACTTATTCTTGCTTCCAAAATTTTTAGTACCTGGATGGGATATAATATTCATGATGAAGTAGAAAAAGACAATGTTGCTGCCGGAATTAGCTTTTCTGGGGCCATATTAGCTATTGGCATCATTACGATGAATGCCATATTAGACCCTTTTTTAGATTGGACAACTACTCTTGTAGATATTAGTCTACAAACAGTATTAGGCTGTTTACTATTGCCGATAATGCGTGTTTTTGCTGATAAAATTTTATTACCGGGAAGAAAACTTACAGACGAAATTATCAACCAAGAAAAACCAAATATTGGTGCTGGATTGATTGAAGCTTTTGCTTATATCGCTTCTGCTATATTAATTACATGGAGTATTTAAAAAGAAATTCTTTTGTATTAAAAGCGGCTATTTTCGCAACAGGTTTTGCAGGAATAGTAGCTGAATACACCCTATCTACATTAGCAACCTATTTTATTGGAGACTCAATTTTTCAATGGACAATGATTGTTTCACTAATGCTATTTTGCATGGGTTTGGGATCTCGATTGAGTAAATTAATTACAAAAAACTTAATTCAGAACTTTTTAATTTTAGAGATAACACTTTCTTTAATTGTTGCATTTTCTTCAGTACTGGTATATACCCTAGCTTCAGTAAGTGAATACTATGGGATTGTTATCTATTCTTTGAGTATGCTCATTGGATTGCTAATTGGACTAGAAATTCCATTGGTTGTTCGGATCAATAAAGAATACGAAGACTTAAAAAGCAACATTTCTTCTATTCTAGAAAAAGACTATTACGGAAGCCTTATTGGCGGTGTATTTTTTGCCTTTATTGGATTGCCAATACTAGGCTTAGCCTATACTCCTTTTGTGCTTGGTATAATTAACTTTTTAGTAGCGCTAATTGTTTTTTACCGATTTAAAGACAACATAAACAAGGGGCAGGCATTTCGTTTAAAAGCTATTTTAACTCTTGTTTTTGGCCTTTTAATTATAGGGATTTCTTTTACAAAACCTATAATTCAATGGGGAGAACAAATAAAATACAAAGACAAAGTTATTTATTCTGAACACACCAAATATCAGAGTATTGTATTGACCGAATGGAAGAATGAGCACTGGCTGTACCTAAATGGGAACCTACAATTTTGCTCTATTGATGAAAAAATGTACCACGAACCATTGGTGCATCCAATTATGCAATTGCATCCAAATCCACAACGAATATTGATTCTTGGAGGTGGGGATGGCTGTGCCGTTCGAGAACTATTAAAATATCCAAGTGTTGAAAAAATAGACATGGTCGATTTAGATCCAAAAATGACCGATCTAGGCACCAAGCACCCTGTACTATTAGACATCAACAAAGGGAGTATGAATAGTGATAAACTTACAATATTCAACAAGGATGCCTACATACATCTTGAACAAAATAACAGTGAGTTTTACGACATTATTATTGCTGATTTACCTGACCCAAGAAACATTGAGTTAGGTCGATTGTATTCACATGAGTTTTATTCACTTTGCCATAGAAAACTAAGACCAAATGGGTTAATTATTACACAAGCTGGGAGTCCATACTTTGCAACAAAAGCCTACAACTGTATTGGAAAAACAATGGAATCTGCGGGTTTCAAAACCGTAAACCTCCACAACCAAGTACTATCTATGGGTGAATGGGGGTGGGTTCTCGGAACAAAAAACAAACATATTAGTTCGGATCAACTAAAGGAGAGCTTGCAAAAAATTGAATTCAAAAATGTCCAGACCAATTGGATAAACAACGAAGCAATGCAACTGATCACATCCTTTGGGAAGGATTTTTTTAAATCAAACGACAGCCTTGAAATTAACAAAATTCACAACCCTGTTCTTTATAAATATTATTTAAACGGTAATTGGGATTTATATTAAAAGATGAATACAACTTATAAACATATAGAAGCAAATATATACAGCCATAAACTTTGGACTGCTTGTATTGACCCAAAAGAACTAAAAAACACCTATGACCACTTGTTAAAAGAAATAGGTTTTACAATTGTTCTTTTCAACGAGCATCATTTCCCTGAACAAGGATACACCTGTTTTTGGCTTTTGGGTGAAAGTCATTTAGCGATTCACACGTTTCCTGAAAGCAACAAAAGTTATATTGAGTTAAGCAGCTGTAATAAAGAAAAATTAGACCTGTTTATACGTAAAACAAGCGATGTAAACGCATTGCAATAGCGTTCTACAAAAAACTTGATTAAATACATTATCAAAATGAAAAAAAAAGTAGCTGATTTTATTAATTACAACAAGTATTTCATCAAATTCATTTATGCACTTATTGTGCTAAATATTGTGGCCTTAATCCTTGAATCTTATGAAGAATTAAATTCCAAATACAACCAGTTTTTTTATTTTTTCGAAGTCTTTTCTGTTGCTATATTTACGGTTGAATATTTGATTCGAATTTGGATTTCTGACAAAACAAAAGAAGATAAGAAAGAGCGACTCAATTTTGCTTTTTCTACGTTAGGAATAATAGATTTAATTGCAATTATTCCTTTCTATCTCCCTTTTATATTTCCTATCGATTTAAGAATTGTCCGTATTCTTCGCTTATTCAGATTACTAAGAGTTTTTAAGCTTAGCAGATATTCAAAATCTTTAAAAACCATGAAATATATTTTTAAAGAAACAAAAGCAGAACTATCTATGACTCTTTTTGTCATTTTTGTATTGATGATTTTATCTTCTACGCTAATGTATTATATAGAACATGATGTGCAACCAGAGCAATTTGCAAGTATTGGAGATGCGTTGTGGTGGTCTGTTGTAACATTAACCACCGTGGGCTACGGAGACGTGTATCCAATTACCAATATGGGTAAATTATTGAGTGGTGTTATTGCGATAATAGGAATTGGCTTTGTAGCCCTTCCTACCGGAATTATTAGTTCTGCTTTTATTGAAAAAATTCAATCTGAAAAAAAATTAATAAAAGAGGAAACAACATGTAACTGCCCACATTGCGGAAAAAAGATAGCGATATGATTCCTAACAAATACATCATCCAACTTATTCTACTCATGTATGCTATTTACGTTATTGGTCTTTTTATTCCGATTACTCAATTCGGAATTGTACCTCGCACTGTAGATGGGCTTATAGGTGTTTTTTCTGCCCCTTTTTTGCATCGCGGAATTTGGCACTTAGTTTCAAATACAATTCCTTTAATTGTACTACTTACTGTGCTCAATCATTTCTACCCTAAGAAGACACCATTCGTTGTTTTAATTACAGTTCTTGTAGGCGGCCTGTTGGTTTGGATGTTTGCTAGAAATGCAAACCATATTGGAGCCAGTGGACTTGTTTATGGTCTTGCAGCTTTTTTAATTGCAAATGGTTTTTTAGAACGAAAATTGATTCCAATACTTATCTCAATTGCAGTAGCCTTTGTATATGGCGGATTGATTTGGGGCATATTTCCTTCCGTGAGAAGCCACATATCCTGGGAAGGGCATCTTTTTGGAGCAGTATCTGGTGTTCTTAGTGCTTTTATCCTAAAAAAAACATCAAAAAGCAGCAATTCAGGTTCAAAACATACTCGTTTATAGCCTTGAAAACCTCAAACCTAAACAAGTCTTAAATTCCGCCTTCAACTAAAAAAATGTACATTTATTGTGTACAACTGTCACAAACCGAAAACCTATATGTCTATATTATAGAAACGTTTCATTGAAGGATACAAATCAACATATCAACCAACTACTAGAACGCTGTAAAAAAGGCGATAACTCTGCACAAATGCAGATTTACAAGAACTATTACAGAGCTATGTACAACGCATCATTAAGGATACTTAAAGATGAGTTTGAAGCAGAGGACATGATGCAAGAAGCATTCTTAACTGCATTCACAAAACTTGATACATTTAAAGGTGAAGTTGCTTTTGGTGCATGGTTAAAACGAATTGTTATAAACAAGAGTTTAACCCAACTAAAAAAAAATAACAAGTACCAAGATGTAAAGATGGAAGTAATTAAAGACACCTCTATAGAAACTGAAGACGCTGTAGACTACACTTCATTACATGCCAGTAAGGTATTAGAAACATTAAACTCTTTAAAAGAAAACTATAGAATTGTCTTGAATCTACACCTAATTGAAGGATACGATTATGAAGAAATCGGACAAATATTAGGATACACAAATGAAAATGTGAGAACCACAATTTCTAGAGCAAAAAAGAAATTAAAGCAACAGCTAGTTTTAGAAACAGCGTAATAAAACCAAGAAATGGAAGATCAGTTTAACAATTTTTTTAAAAGTACCGACTTCGATGTAGAAGAACCAAGATTTGGTCATCTAGAGAGATTCCAGGACCGATTAAACAGTCAAGATAAAAAGAAAAAAAAAATAACTTCTTTTAAATGGATGAGTGTCGCCGCATCTATCATATTAATGATTGGGTTTTGGCTAGGGGCTAATCAAACAGAAGCAACTTTATTACTTGCAGATGTTTCGCCAAAAATGCAAGAGGCGGAAAGCTTTTTTGTAAGCACCATCAAACTTGAATTAAAAGAAGTAGAAAAAGTAAGAAACCCAAAAACAGAACGTGTAATTGAAGATGCACTGAACCAGTTAGAAGTTTTAGAAGACAAATATAAAGATTTAGTAAAAGCACTTAATAATAGTAATGATGACAGACGTGTTGTGTATGCGATGATAAGTAATTATCAAAATAGAATAGATGTTTTACAAGATGTATTAAAATTAATAAACCAAATTAACAATCCTAAAGAGAATCAAAATGAAGAAATCTATTTATAAAATCGCCTTTTTGTTTTTACTCGTACCATTAGTAAGTTTTGGTATTAAAGAAACAAAACCAAAACACGAAAAAAGTAAAACAGTAAAGAAAGAATATTCTGTAAGTAGCGATGCAACTGTTGATATTAATAACAAATACGGGAATGTAAATTTCATTACTTGGGATAAAAACAAAGTAGAGATTACAGTAGAGATTACGGTAAAAGGAAATGACCTAGGCACCGTAGAAAAGAAATTAAGAAATATTTACATAGAATTTAATGCGAATTCTAGCCAAGTTTCTGCAAAAACCAGATTTGAGAAATCGTCTAGTAACTGGAACTTTTGGGGGAAATCAAAAAACACCAGTTATAAAATTAATTATACGATAAAAATGCCAAAATCTAACCATGTAAAAGTAAGCAATGATTATGGTAACATCATGTTAAACGAAATAGACGGATCTGTAGATATTAACTGTGATTACGGAAAAATAGTACTCGGAGATTTGAACAACTCCAACAATAAAATTAATTTAGATTATAGCAAAGGCTCGTCAATTAACTTTATGAAATCTGGGTATGTAAATGCAGATTACTCTAAACTTACTATTGATAAAACAGACAACGTAAAAATCAATTCAGATTACTCTACTATAACCGTTGGAACTGCAAATAAAGTAACGTACAACGCTGATTACGGTACTATTAAAGTAGATGATGCAGAAGACATCACTGGTAATTCAGACTATGTTAGCATCCGTTTAGGAACTATAAGAGAAAAATTAAATATAAAAGCAGATTACGGCTCAATCAAAATAAATGAATTAGCGAAAGGATTTAATAAAGCAGAAATTACTGGACAATATGCTCGCATCACTATTGGAGTGAAAGCAAACAACACCTTTAAGTTTACTGCCGATTTACAATACGCTAGACTTAAGTACAACGAAAACAACGTAGACATGCGTAAAAGCATTGAAAAATCTTCTAAAAGATATTACGAAGGAACCTATGGTAATGGCAACAGTAATTCTGTTTTATATATCAAGTCACAATATGGAAGTGTAAACTTTAATGAACAATAATCAACAACATAAATCAATCTAGATCATGAAAAAATTAATTATCACATGTATTATTTTCACAATGAGCTTATCTGTAAATGCGCAGAGCTGGTGGAATAGTAAAAAGGTTCGCGGAAACGGAAATGTAACCACAGAAACAAGAAGAACATCCGACTATGAAGGAGTTAGTTTTGGAGGAAGTTTCGATGTAAAATTAGTAAAAGGAAAAGAAGGAAGAATCACCATTAAAGGGGAAGAAAACTTATTAAAATATATTGAAACTGAAGTTAAAAGAGGTGTTTTAAAAATCAAAGTAAAAAAAGGCGTTAACTTAAGAATGACTAGAAAAATGGTTGTTACGGTTCCGTATCAGGATCTTGAAAAAGTAAGCTTAAGTGGCTCTGGAGATTTAACCAGTAATGGAACTATTAAAGCGGATTCATTTTCACTTTCTGTGGCAGGTTCTGGTAATATGAGATTAGATGTAGAGGCAAATAGTATAAAATCGAATATTGCAGGTTCTGGAAACATTAAATTAAGTGGTTCTGCAGATGCGTTAACTTGTAACGTTGCAGGTTCTGGAGACATAAACGCCTATGAATTAAAAACAAAAACTACTTCAGCAAAAATTGCAGGTTCTGGAAACATCAAAACCTCTGTTTCTGATAAAATTTCTGCTAAAGTGGTAGGCTCTGGAAATATCTATTACAAAGGAAGCCCTGATAAAATTGAGAGTAAAGCATTAGGTTCTGGAAGTATTATTAGCAGAAACTAAAAACCATTATCCCCCAAAAAAGCCTCAATTTAATTGAGGCTTTTTTTTATTAATAATTTCTATACTTTGACGTTTCTTCAAAAACGTGTTCTAATATTTTTCTATCTTTCTCTTCAAAAGGAATATTTCTACGCTGCATCACTACTTCTGCAACTTCAAATACTTTTTTCGTTTGGTAGGTTGTAAACCCAGAAGCTCCCCCCCAACTATACGACGGAATAAAGTTTCTTGGAAAACCACTTCCAAAAATATTCGCACTTACCCCAACAACAGTTCCAGTATTAAACATGGTGTTAATTCCACACTTAGAATGATCGCCCATCATTAATCCACAAAACTGCAATCCAGTCTTCGCAAATCGTTCTGTTTCGTAGCTCCAAATTTTTACTTCTGCGTAATTATTTTTCAAATTAGAATTGTTTGTATCTGCTCCAATATTACACCACTCTCCAATAACTGCATTTCCTAAATACCCTTCATGTCCTTTACTTGAGTATCCAAAAAGAACCACGTTGTTAATTTCTCCTGCAACCTTACAATACGGCCCTAACGTAGTATTTCCATATATTTTAGCGCCCATTTTTACCACAGCATTATCGCACATAGCAAATGGACCGCGAATCAAACTTCCTTCTAAAATTACGGCATCCTTACCGATATATATAGGACCATCTGTTGCATTTAAAGACGAATATGTAATTGATGCCCCTTCTTCTATAAAAATCTGATCTTTATGTATAGCATGTACATCTTCAGGAATTGGTTCAGAAGTTCTTCCTTCAGTAATTAAATCAAAATCTAACTGAATCGCTTTTCCATTAAAGGAAAAAATATCCCAAGTATTCTTAATTTGCAGTAGTTCTTCTTCATATTCAATTTGAGAATAGGTAGAAAAATCTACTTCTTCTTGTGAATCTGTAGTATAAAATGCTACGACATTCTCTCCACTAAACAACGCCTCATTATTCCTTAGCTTTTGAACACTTTTTACTAAAGATGACGTTGGAATAAAGGAAGCATTTATCAAAATATTCTGTTCCATTTCTACCATCGGATATTTTTCCTCTAAATATTCTTCGGTAATTGTAGTTGTTGTCAACCCAAGGTGTTTTTCCCATTTTTCTCTAATGGTTAAAATACCAACTCGTATATCTGCAACTGGTCTTGTATAAGTAAAAGGAAGCAATGCATTACGCACATCACTATCAAATAAAATGTAGTTCATTTTTCATTTTTGATTTGTGCAAATATAAAGTAATGATGTGATTTCTCTACTAAAAAGTAATTACAAAATTTTAATCAAATAAAGACCAACAACCTATTATGAAAGCCAAACAACCAAAATTCACACATTAAAAAACACGCCAAATATTGAATCCAAAGAAAATATCTCCTTTACCCCAATTACCAGCTGCTTTGGTAATATACCCAGATTCATTCATTAATTGCGCATTTGTCACATGCAACTGAAAAACATGCCCTCCAGTCTCTATATCTACTCCTAAAGAAAGTGGGTTTCTATAAATACTGTTTGCAGCTCTATTCATATGCGCATGATATTCTGCATTGATCGTTACTCGTTTACTAATTTTATACCTTGCTCCTAGGCCTAAAATATATTGAGTATTCTCCTGTAAATCGTTTTCTACAAAATTTTGATGTAAATATATTGGTGTAGCCTCTAAAGAGAATTTTTCATTAAACTTTCTAGAAATCAACAACTCATGTGCAACTGAGTATCTATGTTTAGACTCCAATAAAGGATAGTTTACTTTATCTAAACCTGTGTTATATTCCATACTATTAAAACCAACAATACTTACTGGAGATTTCCCTTCTTCTTGATCAAGTAATCTATATTTAACATGTGCATCATAGGTTTTGTTCGATGAACTTCTAGATAAACCAACATTTAACCAATCAGTAAAACCGTATACAAAACTAAAACGTATGTTCGAATTATCTAATCCGAAGAGGTCTTTAATTCCTGATTTAACAGAACCAAATCGATGAGAAATAACAAAGAAAAAATCTTTTTTAGCTGCCAATTTTGTTGACTCCATATTAATGATTTTTAGCCCTTTAAAAACAGATGACACCTTTTTATCTGTTTTCACATCACTATTTAATTCGTTTAATAAATCCTCTTGAGCAACAATTGATTCACTTACAAGAAAGGCAAAGAATAGTACTATTATTTTTTTCATGAATTTCAGGTATTAAAAAAGTCAACCAAATAATGATTGACTTTTTTATGATTATTTTCTACTTACTTCTTTATAAATTGTTTTGAACCTATTTTTCCTTCAGATTCAATTTTCAGAATATACATTCCTGTACTTAAACCTTGTACATCTACCTTGTTCTCGCTTGATGTAATACTTGAAGTTTTCATTAATCTTCCAGCTAAATCAAATACAGAAATCGCTGCTTTTAAACTTCCTGATGGTAACTGTACGACTAAATAATCAGTAGACGGATTCGGATACATAGCAAAATCTAACTGCACATCTTTAGAAAGTCCTAAAACAGAAAAACCAGCTGTGCTTGTAATAGCTACCTCATCCCCAACATCATTAGTATTGTTTCCATTTGCCGCAACAGAAGCTGCATAAAACTTAAAATCACCTACATCAGTAGCTGGTGAAGTCCATTTAAAAGACCATGAACTTTGACTGTCATCTGAATGTGTAATTCGAGAGCTCGTTACTCTAGATCCAGTACCGGCAGTAAAACTTCCGATTTTACTGTCATCACTTGTTTTTTCAGCTGTCAATTGAAATCCATGGTTTGAAGCTGAAGATGTTGTAGTAACCGTAATATCATATTCTGTACTTGTTTGATATCCTTCATTAGGAATATTAGTAGTTATTGCCACTGAAGTTCCAGAACTGCTACCGGTATGGCAAGTAGCACATGAATTACCTCCATCTCCTGGAGACCCAGTACGTCCATCATCTCTCCCACCCGAGCTTGACATTAATATAAATGCCGAAACTGGAATTAGAAATAAAATAAATTTAAAAAAGTAGTTTTTTTTCATGCTGAGTCGTTTAATTGTTAATTAGAGTTATTTGATCAAATTTTATGTATTCTAGTAATTCGTCGTA
>MAAC01011534.1_pt1 | contig 25473 bp, 22 predicted proteins | sample 1115981 | NCBI WGS metagenome assembly MAAC01 (sample SAMN04961126, study PRJNA320927) | seawater metagenome | isolation source: sample BD02T64 sea water enriched with oil for 64 days | place: USA:Gulf of Mexico | collected 2013-07-27
CACCGGAACCCCATGTACAGAGCCGTCCGCCCCATTTTCACCTAGTAAGGTGATGTTAACTTCTGCACCCGCATTGGTTCTGATAGCCATATTTTCAGCTTTGGGTAGCGCTTCACAGGCGAGCCCAATGCCATTATTGTTGGCATCGACTTGCTCCGAATTGGCGAGGTCTACACAGTTATCCTGACCGTCTTTAGTACCATCAATGTCCCGATCTGGGTTTTCATCATACTGACCTTCAAAGCCATCGACGGCATTTAGCAAGCCGTCGCCATCCTTGTCCGGGTCAGTCAGATCCGGGATTCCATCATTATCCATATCAGCAATTGTTTGCACTGCTGGGTCGAAAGGCGCTATATCATCTTCATTGAGGGCATTGTCACCGTCTATGTCCGGATCGCTGTTGTCTCCAAACCCAGCCCCGTCAGTTATACCACCGTTGTCAGTACCGTCACTGTCAGTGTCAGACCATTCGCTCTTGTCGTAATCAAAGGCATCGACTGTATTGTCTACACCATCCCCGTCGATATCCGGGTCGGTTACATCTCCTATGCCATCACCGTCACTGTCCACAAAGTTCCCACCGGGCACGTTAGGGTCTTGATCATCTGCATCTTGACCCGCAGGCCAACCGTCATTGTCTAAATCATCAGCCTTGCTTTTAGCTGCATCTAACGGGAAATCATCCTCAGAGTCTAATACGCCGTCGTTGTCATCATCGGTATCTTTGTTGTTGCCAATACCATCGTTGTCAGCATCTAGCCATTCAGTTTTATCTAATGGCAGGGCATCTACATCATCGTCAAAGCCGTCGTTGTCGAAATCTTTATCAATATCATCAGGTATTCCGTCGTTATCGGCGTCGGCTACAAATTTTGGCTGTATGATTTGAGGTGGCTGTGCGGGAATTATAATTTGCTCACCGCCCGTCATGTCTGCCTCTATCTCGAACAACGCTACAACATCAGCGATATCATCAGCCTCAGCGGCGACTTGTGAAATCAATCCCGTAAGCGAGGCGAACTTATCACTATCCGTCCCCCCGGTAACTGCTTCATAAGTCACATCTCCTTCTTTACCTTTGCCATCAATAGCACCATCTTCCAAATCAGCTGCTAAATTAGCAATGGCATCCTTTGTATCGCCGGCCCCTGCAAGCTTTGCAACCGCCTTAACGGCGGCATTCGACGCGGCGCGATACAAAACTGCCTCTTTAATCTCATCGGCAGTTGCGTTGGCGTTATTGATAAAGGGGGGAGTAGTAAAGATATCTATATCTGCAGCATCCGCAGAATCTAATACACTAAAACCTAAAGTGGTCTTTACTGTATTGGTCGCTTTACTCAAATAGCTTTTGTATAGCTCTAAATTACCTTTAGCTTCATTACCTGTCTTTTTAAGATAATTTTCGTAGGTAGTATTGGCTAATACGACCGCCATTGACGAAATAGCCGTAGCATAGACAGGGCTGTCTGCCGATAAAATTACTGTGTACATTTCGCTGAGTATCGGAGTACTGCCGTCAACTAATTTGGTATTAGCGTTAACACTAAACTTAAGTAGATAAGGGGGGGATACTGGGAAGGGTAATAAGAGGCCTTGTATTTGCGCTTGCGCTCCGGTGGAGGCCGTCGCAATAGGGAGCGTTCCTGCAACGCCTGTTTGAAGATCAATCTCAAATGCTTCAACCGTTGCATTTACCATAGGGCTGTTGACACCTGCACCGCTGATTGCTGCCCCTGAACTGCCGGATGACCCAGATGAACCGGTACTGCCACCGCCGCTTCCACCGCCACACCCAGATAGCGCCAATGCAATCGCAGCGCCTATCGCTATGGGTAACGATTTCTTCGTTATTATTTTTTTTCCAGGCTTTTTCATAACCACCCCAATATCCATATTGTTAATATTCTTATAATCGAGACACCGCACTCAGTCTGAATTAAAAATAACTCAATTATGAACAGAAAAAGTCACATGATTAACTCAAAATGAATGTGCACCTTGTGATCATAAAATATACAGTTACAAATTTAATTGCAACTTTTTTATACAATAGAAGTTTTTCTTAGTGACGTATCTAGTCAGACACGTTTAAAAGAACGGGCTCATTTCATGCTTTGTTCTAGATAAGTTGTAGGTCCGTAAGTCATATATATCCTGGTGCAAAACCTATGAGATAGCCTGCAGTACGAGGAGTTTCGGGTATTTTTTAGACCTGCTAAAAATTAGCAAATGCCTATCTCTGGAAGATGATAATTGATTTCGAGGTATCGTTTTGAGTAACACCTCCATCCTCTCCCGATACTCGATCAACAGCCCTTATTTTGTTGCGAGCTGCAGTAGCTTCTGAGTACTGCACAGGTTTAATATTTGTTTTATTCTTCAGAAGGCTTTTGTCAACAGAGTAGCCTTGCAGAAATTTCCTTGCCCCTGCCCTTCACTGAGCCAGTAACCAAGGCATTATGAAAATCAATATTGGCGAAACCTCAATAGAACAGCAACCTGCAGCTGATCCCATGGACGACAAGTACTGCATTCCTTCAAGATCCCTAATCGCAACAAAGTAACTGTGGAAATTAAGAAGTAACGAGCAATTGCTTAGTAGAAAATGTACATTAAATAGTTGTAATGCTATTGGCCTGTAGGATTGCAAAATTCGTCAAATGCATCAAAACCTGAAACTTAGCCCTAGTTCTGTCGCTTTTGGGTTGTCTTTGACGAGCAGCTAGCGTTATGCTGCAACTTCAGATACAAATTCTGCCTGTGATTTTTAGAGGGATCTACTATGAATACAAGTTACGTTTTATCTTTTTCCGCCCAAGATAAGCCGGGTATCGTCGAACTGCTTTCCAATACTATTTCTAGCAATGGCGGTAACTGGTTAGAATCGGCGATGTCACATCTGGCTGGCCGCTTTGTCGGTATTGTAGTCGTGGATGTAGCCGAAGAAAGTGCCGGAGCTTTAGTAGAAGCCACCGCCGGTTTGTCATCACAGGGGATAACTATCTCGTTTGAGGTGATAGAAGATGAAGTGCACGAAGAGACTGAATATCTGGCTCTGGATATTGAGCTAACCGGCCATGACCGCCCGGGAATTGTCCGCGATATCGCCAGCGCCTTAACTAACCAAGGTGCCAATATCGAAGATTTAAGTACCGAGCTGGTATCGGGGTCGATGTCTGCAGAATTGCTGTTTAAGGCGGATATCCACGTCAGTGTCAAAACCACTGCCGATCTGGATGATTTACAGGAAGCGATTGAGGCGATTGCCGAAGACTTGATGGTCGATATCAATATTACTAGCTAATATTGAATCGCGAAAGCAACAAACCTCTGAGTAAAAAACAGATACTCAGAGGTATCTACTTTCAACTTCCGACTTCCGACTTGCTACTTGCTACTTGCTACTTACCACTTCCTACTTGTTTTTATCCTTATTCCAGGGATTATCCAAATACTCCAGATACAGCGCTTCTACCTTGTCTCTAGCCCACTGTGTGCGGCGCAAAAACTTTAAACTGGATTTAATGCTTGGATCACTGTTAAAGCAGTTAATATTGATCCGCAGCCCCAACTCTTCCCAGCCGTAGGCATCGACTAATTCCTGTAAGATATCAGCTAGTTTTTTGCCGTGCAGCGGGTTGTTAGCCTGCTTGTTTTGCTCGTTGTTATCGCTCATACAATTGCCTGAATGTTACTTTTTACATCTAATACCCGCACTTAGCCAAGACTTGGCGGGGCTTTATCAACAGGCCGGACTTATGTCGACCTGTTGATAACTACGCTTATCTGGCGTCAATCATTTTCTGACCGCGGGCCACTGCCGCACGCACCTGGTTAGGGGCTGTGCCGCCGATGTGATCTCTGGCTGCAACTGATCCCTCAAGAGTCAGTACTTCAAAGACGTCGGCGCTGATATCCGCTGAGAAAACCTGCAGCTCTTCAAGGGACATTTCCGCTAAGTCCTTTTTCTGCTCAAGACCGTAAGCTACTGACTTACCAACAACTTCGTGGGCATCGCGAAAAGGCATGCCGTTGCGGGTCAGGTAATCGGCCAAGTCGGTAGCCGTTGAGAAACCGCGCAGTGCCGCTTCACGCATTTCCGCTTTCTTTGATTCCAGCGCCGGCACCATATCAGCGTAGGCACGCAGACAGCCCTTGATGGTATCGATCGTATCGAACAACGGCTCTTTGTCTTCCTGGTTATCTTTGTTATAGGCCAGTGGCTGTGATTTCATTAGCGTCAGCAGTGACATCAAATGCCCGTAAACACGACCACTTTTACCGCGCACTAGCTCAGGTACATCCGGGTTCTTCTTCTGTGGCATGATCGATGAGCCTGTGCAGAAACGATCCGGTAAATTTACAAAGTTAAACTGCGCCGAAGCCCACAGTACCAACTCTTCAGACATGCGGGTTAAGTGCATCGCCAGGATGCTGGAACTGGCGCAAAACTCGATGGCAAAATCACGATCCGATACCGCATCCAATGAGTTTTCAGCCGGGCGATCAAAACCCAGTAAATCGCTGGTGATTTGTCTGTTGATTGGGTAAGTCGTTCCCGCCAGTGCCGCAGCACCCAAGGGCGATATATTAACCCGCTTGCGAGTATCGACATAGCGCTCGTAGTCGCGGCTAAGCATTTCGAACCAAGCTAATAAGTGATGGCCAAAAGTGACAGGCTGAGCAGTCTGCAAATGGGTAAAACCGGGCATAATAGTGTCGGCTTCAGCGTGCGCCAAAGTTAGCAGACCCTGCTGTAAGCGTTTAATCTCACTTAGAATATTGTCGATTTCATCGCGTACATAAAGTCGAATATCTGTCGCGACCTGGTCGTTTCGTGAACGGCCTGTGTGTAGCTTTTTACCGGTTAAACCGATCTTCTTGGTCAGTGCCGCCTCGATATTCATGTGAATATCTTCCAGCTCTACCGACCAGGGAAAATCACCGTTTTCGATATCGCTCTGAATTTCTGCCAGACCACTTTCGATAGATGCACATTCATCAGCAGTCAATACACCCGCATCTGTGAGCATTTTGGCGTGTGCTATAGAGCCTTGGATATCTTGTCGGTACATACGCTGATCAAAGTCGATAGAAGCGGTAAAACGAGCGACAAATGCATCTGTTGGTTCTGTGAAACGGCCGCCCCACTGCTGGTTAGTCTCTTTACTCATTGTATGTTTTCCTTGTAAAAAATAGATATTGCTGAAAAATTGGCGAGATTATAACAGTTTTGATCCGCAAATATGCCGATAGCATGCTACAATTTTGCCAATTAACTACAACCTTTATTTTCAGTGAAAACCTCGCTGCCAACCAGCGACCAAAATTGCTATTTGACTACCGACAAAGCCTTGCATTACTGTTGGTTGGCAGATAACTTTAGCAAAGGTTGCAGGCTATTCGTGGCGTAACAAATAGCAACCATTTGATGCTACGCAATACACTTATAAACAACCGCCCTTATATAGAACAGCTTGGGTAATCGCTTAAAATAAATCGTCAGAAGAGTTGTGAGAAACGATAATCACAATACACAATCTGCTTTAAATATAGAATTATTAGGATCAGGATATGCCACAAAAAACCATCCGTATTGCCACCCGTGAAAGTAAACTGGCAATGTGGCAGGCCGAATACGTCAAAGCTGAATTAGAACACCACCACCCAGACATTGTCGTCGAACTACTGGGCATGACTACTAAGGGCGATATACTGCTGGACACACCTCTGGCAAAAATCGGTGGCAAGGGCTTGTTTGTTAAAGAACTTGAAGTGGCAATGCTGGAAAAGCGCGCCGATATCGCAGTGCACTCGATGAAAGATGTACCGATGGAATTCCCCGAGGGGTTGGGGCTGACAGTTATCTGCCCACGCGAAGATCCCACTGATGCTTTTGTCTCTAACAACTACAAGAGCCTGGCTAACTTGCCCGAGGGTGCTGTAGTAGGTACTTCTTCACTGCGCCGTCAGGCGCTGATCCGCGAACACCGTCCCGACTTAAAAATTATGGATTTGCGTGGCAATGTGCAAACCCGCTTGCGCAAGTTAGACGAGGGAATGTATGACGCTATCATCTTAGCCAGTGCCGGATTAATTCGCCTGGAACTTAAAGAGCGCATCCGCTTTCGTCTGCCGATCGACTTGTGCCTGCCAGCTGGCGGCCAGGGAGCAGTGGGTATTGAATGTCGTCTCGACGATCAGACCACTATTGATTTGCTCAAACCATTGCATCATATATCCAGTGCTCACTGTGTGTTAGCCGAACGTGCCATGAACAAAAGATTAGAGGGCGGCTGTCAGGTACCTATTGCCTGCCATGCGATACTCAATGATGATCACACTGAACTCTATTTACGTGGCTTAGTTGCAAAGCCTGATGGCACTACGGTACTGCGCGATGAAATCCGCGGTTTGCCCGCGGATGCTGAGAAAATGGGTATAGAGCTGGCGGAGCGTTTGCTAGATGCCGGTGCCGAAGAGATTCTCAGTGCTGTTTATGACCAGCAAAATTAATCGATGAGTCAGTCTGTTTCTGCCACTGCAAAAGTACTGGTCACCCGGCCAGCGCATCGCCAGGGCGAGCTGTGCCAGTTGTTGCAAAGTAACGACTTACAGCCTGTCCCCTTCGCAACTATTCAGGTTGTAGCCAGGGATTCGAGTCACTGTGATTATGGGCTGTTAAAGCAGCATATATTAGATCTGGATTTGTTTGACGTTATTATCTGCATCAGTGCCAATGCCGCAGAAATTGCCGGCGAACTGATTGAAGATTATTGGCCGCAGCTGCCACTGGGGATCAACTGGATAGCCATAGGTAAGGCCAGTGCCAGAGCTTTGGAAAAATACGGCATCCAGGCACAGATTCCGACAAGCGGCCACGACTCGGAAGCCCTGCTGCAACTGTCTAGATTACAAAACCTTGCAGGTAAAAAAGTATTAGTTTTAAAGGGAAACTCAGGCCGTCAATTACTGTCTGAAACTTTGTGCGATAGAGGCGCTATAATTACCGAGGCTGTGTTCTACGATCGGCTCATCGCAACTTATACTGATCAACAGATAAACAACAGCTTATATAATTCAGGCTTATCCGCTATTCTCGTCACTAGTGGAGAAGCATTGTGTAACTTAACCACAATCGCTCGTGGCAGCTTACAACAGTTTGAGCATAAATCATTACTGGCCACTCCGTTGATTGTACCTAGCACTCGTGTAGCAAACATTGCTTCTACACAGGGATATTACCGTATAACTGTAGCCCGGGCCGCCGATGATCAAGCGATGCTGGCCGCGCTACTCACAGTAAAAGGCTTGGAAGCTGACAATGAAAAAACGCACTAAAATAATCACCGAAGATAAAAATGCCACTGATAACAACAGTGTTGTCAGCGAAATAAACCCTGCGGATCCTATTGTAGAAAACGCAACACACAGCAGCGAGCCCCCTGTGGCCAAAACCGAGCAGGTTTCAGTTGCTAAACCTGCCCCAGCAGCCAAACCAGCCGAAGCCGCTAAAAGTGATACTGCCGGCGAAGAGTCCAAATTAACAGCACACACTAGTGCACCTGATTCGGCTGAAGCACCCACCAAAGAGCCGCTCCAGAGTAAAGCCGATAAATCCGCCAAGCTTACTGCGACCAGCAAAAGTAGTGCAAAGAAAACGGAAAAAGCCGCCATCGATACTGCAGCAGACAAGACTAAAACAGCCACAAAAATTCCTAAAACCAGTGACCAACCGCCAACAAAAACCTCGGGGCCTGCCAAGCTTGCACTAGTGATATCACTTCTGGCCCTTGGTATCAGTGGCTTTCAATATTACCAGAGCCTGCAGGGTTCCTCGGACCAACAACTACTTATAGACAGCAAAATTACCCAGTTAGAACAACAGTTAGCGAGCACATTGGCCACAGTTAATAGCAGCGTCAGTCAGACTACAAGCCAGGTTGAGAGCAGTATAGCTGCAGTGAATAGTAACTTGCAGCAACTGCAGGCAGCGAGTGCAGAAAAAAGCGATGATCTTCAAGCACTGCAGCAGCGCCTGACCAAAAGCATCCAGCAAGTAACAGCCTCTGGGTTGCAGCAAGATTCGCGCAAAGACTGGCTGATGGCAGAAGTTGAATATTTACTGCGCCTGGCAAATCAACGGGTGTTGATGGAGAATACCCCGATTGGTGCCCTGGCACTGTTAGAATCAGCCGATCAGATTTTACAGCAAACCGATGATGTCTCAATTTTTGCAGTGCGTAAAGCCCTGGCCGCTGACATTGCCGCTCTGGCCGCCGTACCGAACGTAGACCAAGAGGGTTTGTACCTTAAAATTGACGCGCTGAGTGCACAGATCAATCAGTTGCGTTTAGTGCCCGTCTCCGACCAAAAACGACTCAGTAACTCCATCAATGAACTGGCCACTGATGCCATAGACAATACCGAGCAGAGTAGTTTCTCCAAAGTCTGGGAAAGTGTCAGCACTGAGCTGAAAGAGCTGGTAGTGATCAGACACCGCGATGAGGCTGTAGAGCCGTTGCTATCTACAGCGCAGCAAGCCGGACTGCTGCAAAACCTGCACATCATATTCGAGCAGGCACAGCTGGCACTGCTGCAGCGTCAGCAGACGCCGTACCTGCGCAGTATCGAAAAAGCCGAGGTGATTATCAATAGTTATTTCCAGGCTAAAGATTCTACAACCAGCGCATTGCTTAATGGTTTACAGCAACTGAAAGCGCAGCAAATAAGCGTGCCCATACCGAGTATCGCAGGGTCTTTGAATGCGCTAAAAGCCTATTTAAAGCAAGCTGCTGATCTTAAAGCTGGGGAGGCGGGCTAATGATTCGTCTATTGATTCTGTGTTTTACAGTGTTGGGCGCCGGGGCTTTTATTGGCGCACTGATGAAACAAGATCCCGGCTATGTGCTGATCTCTGTTAACAATACAACGATCGAGACCAGCTTCTGGACCTTTGTGTTTCTAGGTTTTTTGATCTTTTTAGCGGCGCACTGGAGTCTGAATTTATTTTTCCGCATTGGTCTTCCCGGTAAACACATAGGTGAATGGCGCAGGAACCGCATCGCCCGCACGGCGCAAAAGCGCACTTTCAAAGGTCTGGTCGCTCTGTCTGAAGGCCACTGGTGGCAAGCCCAGCGGTTATTATCACAGACAGCTCCCACTGCGGCGCAGCCACTGATTAACTATTTAGGTGCCGCCAAAGCCGCCCATGAGCAAGGGCTTAAAGACAATGCTGACGCTTTTTTTGCTCAGGCGCGAGCCATAGCACCAGAGGCCGAAGTCAGTATTGGCCTACAGGAGGCCGAAGTGCAGATCGATCGCGGAGATATTCTCGAGGCGACTGGCACTTTAAAACGCCTGCATATTCTGGCGCCTAAACACTCGCGCATCTTGCGCGAATTATCTGAGCTGTATCGGCGTCAACAAGAGTGGCAGGGGCTGATTGAACTGATGCCAAAACTGCACAAGTTCAAAGTTTTCGAGTCGCAGCAATTGTCCGAACTAGAAGCCCTTTGCTACCGGGAAATGCTCCTCAGTGTAGTGACTATGCTACCTGTCGAAAGTACCGAAGAGACACGGGTTAAAGCACTCAGCAGAGGCTGGAAAGCCCTGCCCAACAAGCTCAACCAAAGTGTCGAAATGATGCACACTTACGCAGTGGCATTAATAGAGGCCAAAGCCTTCGACAAAGCTGAAGTGTTTCTTAAAGACCAAATCAAACGCACTTGGGACGATTCACTGATTAGCCTCTACGGCACTGTCCCCAGTTCCGATAGTTTACGTCACTACAAGCAGGCGGTAGCCTGGCTGAAAAAACAGCCAAACAATGCCACTCTACTGTTGTGTACTGCTCGACTGGCGATGGCCCATAGTGAGTGGCAGGTCGCGGTCCAGTATTTCGAGAAGAGTATCGACATACTGCCCTCTGTGGAAGGCTACCGTGATCTGGCCAAGTTACTTGAAAGCTTAGGCGAGCAGGAAAAATCACTGCTAATGAGCCAGAGAGCGCTGGCACTGACTGAGGATAGTAACAGCGCGATACCACTGCCGCTTCCTACAGCAGAGCATCAACAAGCCGCTGAGCCCATTGAGCCCGAGCTATCAGCTGCCGCTAAAGCTTAAGCTTACTACCGCTTAAAAGCACTGGATTCGCGCAGTGCTTTTTAATTTCTAGCCAAGAGAAAATACTGTTAAGCGTGCACAAATAAATAGTAAATAGTGTCGCTGCTTGTCTGTATTCAGATTGCTGTTTAAGGATATCCATGCACATCAATTCACTGCTTAAGATTGAACTGCCCATTATCCAGGCCCCTATGGCCGGGGTGCAAGATCAGCGTTTGGCAGTAGCCGTTGCCAGCGCTGGCGGCTTGGGCTCTATCCCCTGCGCTATGCTCAGCCATGCCCAGATAATTGAACAAATCGAAGAATTCAAAGCGCAGAGTGATGGCAGTTACAACTTAAATTTTTTCTGTCATCAGCCACCTGCACATAACCCGGGGGCAGTTCAGCGCTGGCAGCAACGTCTGGCACCTTTCTATAGGGAGCTAAATATTGTGCCCAGCAACAGCGCTGGCCCCTCGCGCAACCCAATAGATCAGCAGACCATTGATCTATTGGCGCCCTTCAAGCCGCCTGTTATCAGTTTTCACTTTGGGCTGCCCAGTGCAGCAATAATGCAACAAATCAAAGCTTGGGGTACTGTTGTGCTCTCCAGTGCTACAAGTGTTGCGGAAGCCATCTGGCTGGAACAGCACGGCGTCGATATCATTATCGCCCAAGGTGCGGAGGCCGGTGGCCACCGAGCTATGTTTTTAGAAACAGATCTCAGCGCCCAGCAGGGCACTTTTAGTTTATTACCTAACATTATCAATGCTGTAGCAGTGCCGGTAGTGGCCGCCGGAGGTATAGCAGATGCCAGTGGCGTCAGGGCGGCGATGAGCTTAGGTGCCAGCGCTGTGCAAATAGGTACAAGCTACCTGCTCTGCGATGAGGCGACCACCAGTCCACTGCATCGTCGGGCACTAACTTCAGAATCAGGCAAAGAAACTTGCATCACCAATGTATTCAGCGGCAGGCCGGCGCGCGGCATCGTTAACCGCGCTATCACAGAGCTGGGCCCTGTCAGTGATATAGCCCCGCAATTTCCGCTGGCCTCGGCGGCTTTTACAGCGTTGCGCAGCAGCGCAGAAAAGCAGCAGATTAGTGATTTTTCACACTTTTGGTGCGGCCAAAACAACAGCGGCTGCCAAGCTATAAGTGCCACTAAAATGACCCTACAGCTCAGTGCTGGATTGACAGGAATACCGACAAATGCAAACTAGATTGGCAGTTTTTTTACAGCAGTTCCCTGTGGCTGCTGCAGGCCTGGCATTAGGTATAGCTAGCTTAGGCCTTACCTTGGCAACATTTTATCCTCCATTGGCATTTTTACAGTTAAGTACTAGCTTGATTGCTGTGCTGTTAGTCGGCACAGTTGCGCTGAAAGTACTGCTCGGTGCGCAGAGCCTCTGGGCGAGCGTCTCTGATCCAGCTGCCGGGCCTATGCTTCCCACTATCGCCATGGTACTGATGATCGCCAGCGAGAGTTTGCCCACAGCGCCGGCCTACTACCTATGGGGCAGTGCTGTGGCCTTACATCTACTGCTGTTATTGGCTTTTATCATCAGCCGCGGGCGCGATTTCCAGCTGCAGCAGCTGGCTCCCACCTGGTTTATCCCACCAATAGGTATCGCCGTCGCCTCTGTGACGAACCCGGGAGCAGAGACTTACTGGCTTAGCCATATGCTGTTAAATTTCGCTACCTTGTGCATGTTACTGTTGCCGTTGATGGTCTACCGGCTGTGGCGCTATCCGGCGCTGCCTAAGCCACTCAAACCTAGCCTGGCACTGTTTGCGGCACCGCCAAATTTATGCCTAGTCGGCTATTTAAGCTTCGACCAGAGCCCAGAATTAACAGCCCTCAGCTTGTGGATTGTGCTGGCATTAACGATGAGCATGTTCAGCTATTACTGTTTTGTGCGCCTGTACCGAAAAGGCTTTAGTCCGGTATTTGCCGCTTTTACTTTCCCGGCGGTCATCAGCGCTTCAGCGATGCAGCAAACCTCTGAATTTTTAACCTATAGCGACCTGGATAGCCAGCTAGTACAGCTATTTTCCAGTATCGCCCAAGTGCAGATTCTGTTGGCGACAGTGATTACCACACTGGTCTGTTATAGCTATATCAAACATTTTTACGCTGCCCATCTGCAAGGCGCTGTAGCCAACTGAAACTAAGGCGTAATTAATCAGTAGAAGTTCGACTGCGGTTCCCATTTCAGGGGTTTTAGCCACTTCTGTACTATGCTCAATTGATGTCGTTAAACCTACAATAGTAAGTCAACTACACAAGAGGAAATAGCATGTCGATGAAACACTCTCCACTGGCTGTATTATCCCTTTCACTTATGTTTGCAACAGGCACTGTGGTTGCGGCGGAAACTAAAATAACTGCCGAGAAAGTAAAAGATAAGATTTATATGCTGCACGGTGGTGGCGGCAATGTTGGACTGTTTATCGGTGCAGACGGCACCTTTTTAATTGACGATAAGTTTGCCCCGATGAGCGATGCGATAATGACGCAAATTAAAAAAGTCGGTGGCGACACTCCCAAGTATTTACTCAATACTCATTTTCATGGCGATCATACAGGTGGCAACCATCATTTTGGCCAGCAGGGGGCACTTATCATCTCCCATGACAATGTGCGCAAACGATTACAACAAGGTTCTTACATCGCTGCCTTTGATATGAAAACCCCACCTGCCCAGACACCAGCACTGCCTGTGATTACCTTTTCCCAGAAGATGCACTTACACCTCAATGGTGACGACGTCAGTGCGATCCACATTCCCAGCGCACACACTGATGGCGACAGCATCATCCACTTTAAAAAAGCCAACGTAATCCACACTGGCGATACTTTCTTTAACGGTTTTTACCCTTTCATCGATGCAGCCAACGGCGGTACAGTGAAGGGCATGATAGCAGCTGCCGATACCACCCTGGCACTGGCTGATGGGAAAACCAAGATCATTCCGGGCCACGGCCCACTCGCAAATAAGGCAGATCTACAAAGATTCCGGGATATGTTAGCCACGGCCTATAAGAGTTTATCGACATTAAAAAATCAGGGCTTAACTGCCGATCAGGCAGTGCAAAAGAAACCGTTAGCCGCGTTGGATGCTCAGTGGGGTAACGGCTTTTTAGGCACGGACAAATGGATCAAAGTGGTTTACCCGGCGCTGGACTAAGATACGAGCAGTGCTAGCTGTTGGCCAGTTGCAATACCACCGCTAGCAATACATTGGCACCGGCTTCAATATCATCGGGCTCCGTGTGCTCATTGATATTGTGGCTTATCCCTGCAACGCTGGGGACAAAAATCATCGCTGTCGGACAGTTCGGGGCAAAAGCTTGTGCATCGTGCCCAGCGCCACTGGGCATGCGTAAAACACTGTGCCCTTGCGCCAGTGCGTTCTGTTCTACCAGGCCCACCAGCTCTGGGTCAAAATCTACCGGTGCAAAGCGCACTAGCGCTTTACTGTCAATTTGCACATTCTCGCTACTACCCAGTTGCTCAATAAAGGTATCCAGCTGCTGCTCGGCAGAGCTCAACAGCTGCTGATCAGTGTTACGTAAATCGACGGTCAGACTAGCACTGTTGGCAATCACATTAATCAGGTTAGGTTTTAGCTCAATAGAGCCGACAGTGGCCACTTGATCTCCACCCATTTGCAGCGCCAGTTCTCGTACAAAAGTGGCGATCGCCATCGCCGCATAACCGGCATCACGGCGCAGATGCATCGGGGTAGTGCCAGCGTGATTGGATACCCCTTGAATATCAATCTGGCTCCAGGAAATCCCCTGCACTCCCTCAACCACACCAATACTAATCCCCTGCTGCTCCAGAACAGGCCCCTGCTCTATATGCAGCTCTAAAAAACTGTGTACCCGCTGGCTACCGCACTCCACAGGTCCGGCGTAACCTATCTGCTGTAACTGCTGCCCCAAATGACTGCCATCAAAACCAACAGTATCGAGCATTTGTTTAATATCCAGATGCCCCTGGTGGGTCATACTGCCCATCATATCCGGGGTATAGCGCACCCCTTCTTCGTTGGTAAAAAAGCCTACTGCGATTGCCCGCTCAGTCTCTATACCCGCATCATTTAAGCAGGCAATCACTTCTAAACCGGCCAGCACCCCTAAATTACCATCGTAATTACCACCAGTAGCGACTGTATCTATGTGCGAGCCAATCAAAATAGGTTGCGAGTGGATAGTACCGGCACGAGTGGCAATCACGTTACCCAGCTGATCGATATTGACCTCTAGCCCCAGCTCGCGCATCCAGCCAACTACCAAGTCGCGCCCTTGCTTATCAGCCTCACTCAAGGCAATTCGACAGACCCCACCACCAGCTAATGCACCACACTCGGCCAGCTGTTGCAGCCGCCCAGATAATCGATCAATATTAATTTCCACACTCATGTTCCTCACAACTTTCTACTGACGACTTCCAACTAATTACTTCAGCGACTGCTGAACCAACTGCACCCAATAACTCGCACCTAAACCTAAAATTCCATCGTTAAAATCATAGTGAGGGTTGTGTAGCGCGCAGCCACCCACTGATTCAGTGCCGTTACCAATCAAAGCGTAACACCCGGGCTTGACCCGTAACATACTGGAAAAATCTTCAGATACAGTAATAGGCTCGCAGCTGCCGTTGACTTGGTCCTTGCCAAAGACTTGCTCGGCAGCGCTGACGCAATTAGCCGTTTCGGCGCTGCTGTTGATCAGCGGATAAAAGGCGTGGCGGAACTCAAACTTATACTGGGCACCAGCGGCGCTACATAATCCTGCCACTATCTCCCCCATACGCTGTTCTAGTTGTGCCAGCGTATCTTCGTCATAACAGCGACAATCACCTTTAAGTGATACCTTAGAGGGAATCACATTGACGGTGCCATCGGTAATAAACTCAGTGACAGAAACTACCGCGGGCTGGTTTATGACACTTAAATTGCGTGACACTATGGTTTGCAGCGCCAGCACTATCTGTGAGCCCAGCACTATTGGGTCGACCCCTACATGAGGCATCGCCGCGTGGCCACCAACAGCCTCTATATCAATTCCAAAGCCGCTCTCACTGGCCATTAGTGCTCCGCTGCGCACCGCGAACTCACCCGCAGCTAAACCCGGTAAGTTGTGTAAGCCGTACACCCCCTGCATATCAAAACGACTGAAAAGTCCGTCATCGATCATCGCCTGAGCCCCGGCGCCATGCTCTTCATCGGGCTGAAAAATAAAGTACACAGTGCCGTCAAACGCTTTAGTCTGTGCCAAATGTGCCGCGGCGCCAAGCAACATACTGGTATGTCCATCGTGGCCGCAGGCATGCATTTTTCCGCTGTTTTGCGAGCGATACTCAAAAGTGTTCTGCTCATTGATATGCAGCGCATCCATATCGGCGCGCAAACCGATACTGGCTGTACCTGTACCGCTGCGCAGTATCCCCACCAACCCGGTTTCGCCTATACCCGTCACTACTTCAATGCCAAAGCTGCGCAGTTTCTCTGCGACAAAATCAGCGGTTTGCTGCACCTGAAATCCACACTCAGGGTGAGCGTGGATTTTTCTGCGCCAGCTTTGCATTTGCTCTATGAGCGGCTGGCTGACAGATAGTTTACTGGTTGAGGTCATTACCCACTCCGAAAAAATTCCTAATTCACTGTACTAATACTAACGGCTTAAAGTGAAGAAGTTCTGCATAAGTGAATAATAAAATGCAGCTTATCACCGCTGATTCAGCCACAGCTTATTAAATTATGTGCATAAATAGCTTAAACTAAGGCAGTAAAAAAATTAATTTTTGCCCGACAGCAGGAGACACCAGTGGCTGGCAACAACTTACAACTAGATGATTTTGACACCCATATACTGCAGCTGATGCAAGTATCTAACCGTATCACCAGCGAGCAAATAGCCGAAAAAATCGGCCTTTCCGCCGCCGCCGTGCAGCGACGCATTAAACGTTTGCGAGAAACTAAAGTGATCAGCGCCGATGTATCAATCGTTAATCCGAAGCTGCTCAACAGACCACTCACTCTCGTAGTGCAAGTGACACTGGAGCGCGAGCGCGCCGATTTAATGGATGCCTTTAAGAAAGAGATGAAAGCGAACCCATTAGTGCAGCAGTGTTACTACGTCACTGGCAGCTCAGATTTCATCTTGATTATTACTGCCAGCGACATGGATGATTACGAAGCTTTTACCCGCAGCTGCTTTTTTGATAACAGTAATATCCGCAATTTTCAGACCAATGTGGTGATGGACCCGGTGAAGGTAGGGCTCACCGTACCGATCGTAAGTCGGAAGTTATAAATTATAAGTAGGAAGTCGTTTTACTTACGACTTCCTACTTACGACTAGTCACAACTGCCCCATCCTCATCTGGGTATACTTCTCAAAGCTAGGTTCAGCGCCCTGACAGAGCACAGTTTCAATCCACGCCTGACTTTCGAAATTGATAATTTTTAGCTCGTGCACGCAGGCGACCAGTGATTTATCGGGTTCGGCGGTGATTGCGGTCGGCTTATTTAGCGGGGAGGAAAAAAGCAAGTGATGCAATATATCCTGATCCTCCCACCAGTCAAGGATGAACCAATTGCGCATCGCTCCCTGATGGATAATCAAAAAGCCGACGCCGTATCGACTCTGGGTGACAGCGGGCTGGGGAAGTTGTGACAACAACTGCTTTGCCCCCGCCACCAGCTCTGCAGGTAATGGCAGTGATTGCGCACTGATAGCGTAGATCTTCACCGACCAACCGTTTGACTCGGCCTGTTCAATAAAGGCCATTGGCCGCTGTGTATACGCTTCAAAACTATGCATCACTTCCCCTTTATTACTAACTATGAACTAACTATTAATTAACTATTAATTAACTATTAATTAACTGTTGATATAACTGTGGATCGGTAGCCCCTTCAGTGCCGATGACTAAGATTCGACTCTGATCTGTAAGCCCGAGCTTTTCTCGGTATTCACTACTGCGTGCACAAAGTATAGCACTAGCCAGACCCGGTACCGCAGATTCACCCGCTTCTACTTTAGCATCCTGGCCATAGCCCTGTGCCAATAACTTCATCGTTGCAGCAATGCTGTCCTCACTTAAGGTCATAAAGTCATCGACACCTTCTGCCAGTATCTGCCAGGCTAAGCTCGATACCTCACCGCAAGCCAATCCGGCCATGAGTGTTTGCAGATCTCCAGTGACTGCCACAGGTTTACCCGCTTTGGCGCTCAGTTGCAAACAGTTCGCCTGCTCTGGCTCTACGACTATTAACCTTGGACGACGCTCGCCCCACAAGTCCCAAAAATATCCGCAGACCGCCGAGGCCACACCACCGACACCACCCTGAATAAAGATGTGGCTGGGAATCTCGTCCTGCAATTGGCTGACTATCTCCGCAAGCATCGCGGTGTAGCCTAAAGTAACATCTTTGGGTATTTCCATATAACCTGCATAACTGGTATCTGAGACAATTATGCGCTGTAAACGTTTGGCTTCGCTGTCAGCTGTTTTCACAGACTCATCGTAGTTGCCCTGAATACGGATAACTTCAGCCCCGTAAGCTTGCATCGCCTGTTTGCGCCCATCTGATACATCCTTGTGGATGTAGATAACACAACCGCAACCAAACATTTGAGCGCCCCAGGCCACTGAGCGGCCGTGGTTGCCATCGGTGGCACAGCTCACCACTGTGTCGCGAAGTTGCTCTTTGAACTCGCCATTAAGCAGCTGCTCGATACTTGGTTCCGTCTGACCGGAGTCCGCTATCAGGCTCTGCAGTTGCCTTGCTACTGCGTAGGCACCACCAAGAGCCTTAAAACTTTTCAATCCAAAGCGTTGCCCTTCGTCTTTGTAATACACTTGCGCCACATTGATGGTCTGAGCCAGATCGCTAAAGCGCTGTAGAGGAGTCTCCTTATAGCCTGGCCACTGACTAATACTAGCGATCACAGGCGCTGCTTTAGCCAGCGACAATAGCGCTTTATTAGCTTCACTGTATGGCCGGGCAGGATCCGCCAGCGGGTTTTTGAAATGGCTTAGTGTACCTGGGATATTCAACATAGCAGCTCTCTTTGGTAAGTAATGTATATTGTCTTATGCACAACCACAGCAGCCAAAACCCGCTGTTGATAATTGACGACAATAAAGATTTAGTCACTAAAATTATAGAGGGCCGTAACAAGGAAAATCCGCGCAGTTTGGCAGCAGCAGGCTTTATATTGATTTTTTGTGCACTTTAGCGCGGAAATTCCGCAATTATATAGAAGTAATTAAAAATGCAGTAGAAAACCAGCTGGCGCTGGTTTTCGGTTATTTTTTGCGGGCCTAGAGCTAGAGACGCACTTCAATTCCCTGCTCACGCATAAACTGCTTGGCCTGAGGTACGCTGTATTCACCGAAGTGGAATATTGAGGCAGCCAGTACCGCATCGGCACCGCCGAGTTTGACACCATCGACTAAGTGCTGCAGATTACCGACTCCGCCCGAGGCAATAATAGGGATATTAACCGCATCGGAAATCGCTTTAGTCACCCCCAGATCATAGCCGTTTTTCACCCCGTCCTGATCCATTGAAGTCAGCAGAATTTCGCCGGCACCGTACTCGGCCATTTTGACCGCCCAGGCAACTGCATCTATGCCTGTCGCTTTACGTCCACCGTGGGTAAATATCTCCCAGCGATTGGTTTCATCCGCTGTAGAGACTTTCTTGGCATCTATAGCCACAACAATGCACTGCGAGCCAAAGCGCTCGGATGCCTCGCGGACAAATTCCGGGTTGTAAATAGCGGCACTGTTAATAGAGACCTTATCGGCTCCGGCATTGAGCATAGTGCGGATATCATCACAGCTGCGAATGCCACCACCCACTGTCAGCGGGATAAAAACTTGAGATGCCATTTTTTCTACTGTGTGCACCATAGTATCGCGCCCTTCATGGGTGGCGGTAATATCGAGAAAAGTAATTTCATCGGCACCTTGCTCGTCGTAGCGCTTGGCCACTTCGACCGGGTCACCTGCATCGCGAATGTCTAAAAATTGCACACCTTTAACCACTCGGCCATTTTCTACATCGAGACAGGGAATAATGCGTTTTGCTAATGCCATGATTTTTTCGCTTGTTACTGAATGAGGATAAGTAGCCCGGACATTTTGCTCCGGGCTCAATGTTAGTGCAGCTAGAGTTTGCCATCCCAGTTGAGAAAGTTAGTTAGCAGTTGCAAACCTGCCGTATGGCTTTTCTCCGGGTGAAACTGCACGCAAAAGCCATTTTTGTCGCTTAAGGCGACATCGAAGTCGACACCGTAGTGACAGCGACCGGCAACTTGTGCAGGGTTTTCTGCCGCCACATAATAGCTGTGCACAAAATAGAAGCGGCTGTTGTCGGCTATGCCCTGCCACAGTGGATGATCGAGTGTTTGCGAGACTTGATTCCAGCCCATATGTGGCACTTTTAAGCGTTCGCCGTTTTCAACCATACCATCGGCAAACTGCTTTACCTGACCGGGATATACGTCCAGGCATTGCGTGCCCTGGTTTTCCTCGGAAAACTGCATCAGTGCCTGATAGCCGACACAGATACCTAAAAATGGTTTGCCGCTAGCTAATGTATCGGCCACTTCCCGATCGACTCCCTGAGCTAACATTTGTGCTACGCAATCGCGGATTGCTCCGACACCTGGCAGTATCACTCTGTCGCTGTCGGCTATTATCGCCGGATCGTTGGTCACTCGTACCTCAACATTGGGCTGTACATGCTCCAGCGCTTTAGCCACTGAATGCAGGTTACCCATACCGTAATCAATAACGGCAACTGTACTCATGACTATAAACTTCCCTTAGTCGAAGGCATTAAATCTGGTGCCCTGCTATCAACTGTCAATGCCATGCGCAATGCGCGGCCAAAAGCTTTGAAGATCGTCTCAGCCTGGTGGTGAGCGTTAAAACCTTTTAGGTTATCTATGTGCAGAGTGACTCCGGCGTGATTGACAAATCCCTGGAAGAACTCCCAAAATAATTGAGTATCTAAGCTGCCGATGCTGCCGCGGGTGAATTCGCAGTTAAATTCCAGCCCCGGACGGCCGGAAAAGTCGATCACAACCCGTGACAATGCTTCATCTAAAGGCACATAGGCGTGGCCGTAGCGGACGATTCCAGTTTTATCACCGACAGCTTCTTTAAAAGCCTGCCCCAATGTTATGCCGATATCTTCCACGGTATGGTGATCGTCGATGTAGACATCGCCGTTGGCGTCAATTTCCATATCAATTAAACCGTGGCGGGCAATCTGATCCATCATATGCTCAAGGAATGGAACTCCAGTATCAGCGACGAACTTACCTGTGCCGTCTAAATTAATAGTAACTGTAATTTGAGTTTCATTGGTCTCTCTGTTGATTGTCGCCTTGCGCTCAGACATGCTGGCCTTTCCTTCTGTTACACGGTTTAAGTAAGAATAATTATGCGGCTCAAGTATATATCCAAGCAGGCTTAGGTGACAGCCAATTAGCGATTAAAATTTGCCCCTTTTATAGGTTTTTTTATATTCAGCAAACGCTTATCAGCGCGCAATTTATAGGCACTCGTGGCACAATAGCGTTTTTAAAAAACGACAGACAACCCAAGGATTTGGAAGCATGAAGAAACTAATAAAAATATTCGCCACGTTAATACTGGTAGTGTTAGTACTGGCGGTGGCCGGCGGCACTTTGCTAGGACTGTTTGTCGACCCCAATGACTATAAAGCGGAGATAGAAAAAGCAGCACTGGATAATGCCGCTATTGAGTTGCAAATAGACGGTGATATTGATTGGTCGGTATTTCCCTGGTTGGGGCTGGAAATAGCTTCGATCAAAGTGGCTTACCCTGGCCAGCAAAACTTGGCCTCACTGCAAAGCGCTCAAGTGTCAGTCATGGTCATGCCACTGCTGTCCGGTGACATCAAAATGAAAGCGATCACTGTTGAAGGTTTAGAGCTAAACCTGATCAAATCTGCTCAGGACAATAATTGGCAGCCCAAAATCAGTGCAGATACTTCTGTCACCACTAACAGTACTGCCGGTAATGACTCTGCTGAACCACAGACAAAATCCACTGCCACTAAACGCAGCCTAGAAATCGACAAGATCTCTATCGTCAATGCCAAAGTGACTTACAGCGATACTCAAACCGGCGATGTCACCACTATCAGTGATCTGAACTTAAGCACCGACAGGGTTGTTTTGGGCCAAGCTTTTAACGCCGAGTTAAATTTTGTTGCCGATGTTATAAAACAAGGCAAGAAGCAGCTGAGCAGCAAAGTTAATTTTAGCGCCAACTTCATCATTGACCCCACGGCGCAGCGCTACCAAATTGGCGATTTTGCTAGTCAAATAAGCCTGAGCAGCGACAAAAACTATGCCTTTGAGTTTAATGCCGATATCGATGCTGATCTGGCTGCTAACACCGTTAGCATAGATAATTTAGCACTCAAAAGCGCAGGCATGTTGGCAACTGGCAAGTTAAAAGTCAGCGGTGAACAGCTCGATCAGCTCAGCGGTGATTTAGCCATTGCGGCATTTGATTTAAAAGCACTGCTTAAAGAAATGCAATTGCCGGCCATTGACACCAGCGACGATACCAGCTTGCGCAAAGTAGCCTTTAGCACACAGTTGAGTGGATCGCTGGAGCAACTGAATCTGTCCGCGTTGCAGCTGAGTGTAGATGACACTAAGATAGCCGGTAGCGCCAGCTATCAGTTAAGTAGCGGTCTTATTGGCTTTAATCTAAAAGGCGATGCTATTGATCTGAACCGCTACCTCCCGCAGCAAGCCAAAGCCGCAACGGGAACTCCAAGTCCAGCAGCGGATAAAACAGGCAACAGTACAGCCCAGTCCGGCGCCTATTCCAAAGACATCATCATCCCGATGCAACCGCTGCGTGATTTAAAACTTAAAGGGCAGTTAGTCTTTGATAGCGTTACCTTTCAAAAAACCAAAGTCAGCAAGCTAGATGTAAAAATAGACGCTAACGCTGGCTTAGTGAAAATATCCAAACTGAATTTACAAGCCTATGGCGGTAGCATTAGCAATAACATCCGCTTAGACGCCCGTAAAAAGACTCTGGCGATCGCCATCGACAACAAAATCAGCAAGCTGCAGCTGGGTCCGGTATTGGTTGACTTCGCAGCGACTGATGCAATGACTGGCACCTTAGTTAGCAACAGCAAGCTAAGCGCAAGCGGTCAGTCTGTACACAGTATCGTCAACAGTCTCAGCGGCAATATGCAATTTACATTGGCTGACGGTGTCGTTAAAGGTATAGACGCCGCTCAAGAGATGTGTCAAACCATTAACAAAGTAGCATCACTGGGCGGCGTTGCCAGCGAGACGGTGGCGGTCGATAAATCTACCCCTTTCGCCAGTATTACCGGCCTGCTTAATTTAAAAAATGGAGTGATCAGCAACAAAAACTTTAAAGCCGACTTAGATGCAATCAATGCCACAGGTAAAGGCACTGTGAATTTACCGACACAGTCATTAAATTACCGTCTCGGCCTTAAAATCCAAGATAACTTATTTAAGAAAAGCTGTTCGGTAAACAATGCCATTCAAGGTATCGAATGGCCCATCGACTGTAAGGGAAGTTTCAGCGATGAGCCAGCGAAGCTTTGTAAGCCCGACTTGAGCGTGGTGAAAGACATTGCCAAAAAAGCGCTAAAAGCTAAGTTGGAGAAAAAACTCGGCACTTCTGTGAAACAGAAGACTGAAGAGGTTAAACAAAAGGTAGAAGATAAAGTGCAAGATAAAGTTAAAGGCCTGCTCAAGGGGCTTTTTTAATTGAGCGTTGAAACTTACACCTCAGAGCAGTTTAGCAGCGCCGTGTTGGCTTGGCATGATCAACACGGCCGCCATGACTTACCCTGGCAGCAACAGAAAACCGCCTACCATACTTGGATCTCTGAAATCATGTTACAGCAGACCCAAGTGGCCACGGTTATCCCCTATTATCAGCGATTTATCGAGCGCTTTCCCGATGTATTTAGCTTGGCAAAAGCCGACATAGATGCAGTACTGCACTTGTGGACAGGTTTGGGCTACTACGCCCGGGCGCGCAATTTGCATAAAGCCGCCCGCCAAGTTGTGGAACAATATCAGGGGGTATTCCCGCTGTCAGTTACCGAGTTGGAACAACTCAGTGGCATCGGCAGATCAACAGCCGGGGCAGTGTTGTCTATTTCCAGCGGCAGACGCGCCGCTATTTTAGATGGCAACGTAAAAAGAGTGCTGGCACGCTTTTATGCGGTTGAGGGCTGGTCCGGCAAAAGCGCTATCGCCCAGCAGCTATGGGAACACGCCGAGCACAACACACCCTACGTTAAATCGGGACAGTACACTCAGGCGATGATGGATATGGGTGCAACTTTGTGTACTCGCAGCAAACCCAAATGTGAGGCCTGCCCTATTATCAGTGGCTGCTCGGCCAAAGCCTTGGACAAGGTTAAAGATTTCCCCTACTCCAAACCAAAAAAGACCTTGCCGGTTCGTCAGACACTGATGTTATTGATCGAAAATGCAGACGCTGAAAAGTTACTCTATCAACGACCTCCCAGCGGTCTCTGGGGCGGCCTCTGGAGCCTGCCGCAGATCGCCGATTTACGTGACAGCGCCACTGAACTGAACTTGCACATTGACCTGGACAGCGCCGTCTATCTCGAGCCCATGCGTCACACTTTCAGCCACTTTCACTTAGATATCACCCCGGTAAAAGTGCAACTGCAAAAGCACAGCGAACAAATCATGGAAGCACTGCCAACACTCTGGTATAACCTAGCCCAACCTGCCAATATAGGATTGGCCGCACCGGTTAAAAAACTGTTACAAATGTATTAGGTATTATTATGCGCACTGTTAACTGTATTAAGTACAAGCAACCACTTGAAGGCCTCGATAAGCCACCTTACCCAGGCCCAAAAGGTCTGGAAATTTACGAGAGCGTTTCTAAGAAAGCTTGGATTGAATGGACTAACCACCAGACTATGCTGATCAACGAGAAACATCTGAATATGATGGACCCGAGCAGCAGAACACTACTGCTCGAAGAGATGGAAAAATTCATGCAAAGCACCGAATACGCTAAAGTGGAAGGCTACGTTCCCGAGAAAAAGTAGCCTTTGTATGTTTAATCAACAACATTCAGTAGCCTGTTAAATAATTCTTAAAATTGCACAATTGTTTGTTGACACATCTGCAAGATAAAGGTTTAATACGCGCCTCTTCACAGCGAGGAGATAAAGATTGCCCGGATAGCTCAGTCGGTAGAGCAGAGGATTGAAAATCCTCGTGTCGGTGGTTCGATTCCGCCTCCGGGCACCATCTTTACATTCAAGCCTAGTTTAACAACTGGGCTTTTTTGTGTCTGCTCGAAATTGGAGGGCGACGGACTCGAACCGGTTCGATACACAAATACATCCATGTATTTGCCCTACGGGCAGCTACGCTGTGAAAAACTGTTCCTGACAGTTTTTTCCGCCTCAGCCTTCTGCGGATTATATTTATTACTCAAGGGCCATAACTTCATTCAAGCCTAGCCTACTCTAATAAAAGGAGTGACTGGGCTTTTATGTACAGGATGTACGGTATTAGCGGTGGCATGGATGCCAAAGAGCGTATGTGTCTGCTCGAAATTGGAGGGCGACGGACTCGAACCGGTTCGATACACAAATACATCCATGTATTCAGCCTTCGGCCAGCTAAAGCTGTGGAAAACTGTTCCAGACAGTTTTGCCGCCTCAGCCTTGTGCGGATTATATTTAGTCCTCACCATTCGCTACTTACTACTTACTACTTACTACTTACTACTTACTACTTACTACTGACTACTAACTACTCCAACCACCTTATTGCGCAACCTATGCCTAATCATAAAGACAGTGAGAAGAAATGCGATTGTCACCAGAGCTGCACCTGTATAGCTGGCAGCCTCAACACCATAGCTATGCACGCTCATGCCTCCTAAGGTTGTACCTATGCCAATACCCAAGTTACAGGCGGAAATATTCAGTGCTAAAGCGATAGCGGGGACATCGTGGCCCGCCTGCATTACCCGGATTTGACTGGTCACAAATGCCGCCAAATGAGCACAACCCCACAGCCCTATCACTAAGGTTAGCGCAAGCAGGCTGTTCGCTGCGGTTGTAAAAACTGCCATCGCAATCGCCAGAGCCAACGAGACCCACGCGGTTAACGCAAGTGGATCGCGCTCAGCAACGCGCCCGCAAAGCCAATTCCCCAATACTCCGGCAACCCCAAAACCCATCAGTGACCAGCCAAGCATCGGACCATTGATAGTGGTTAAAGTTACCAGCAGAG
>MAAC01009914.1_pt1 | contig 25468 bp, 18 predicted proteins | sample 1115981 | NCBI WGS metagenome assembly MAAC01 (sample SAMN04961126, study PRJNA320927) | seawater metagenome | isolation source: sample BD02T64 sea water enriched with oil for 64 days | place: USA:Gulf of Mexico | collected 2013-07-27
ACAGATTTAGGCTCACAAACTTTTTTAATTTTTATGTCATTAGTTGCAGGAATTATTTTCTCAAATGTTGCTATGCCCCATAGAAAAACACTCTAGCGATATATTAATACCATGAAAACAAAAGAAAATAATAAAAACACCGCCTCTACTTACCACCACGGTGATTTGCATAGCTGTTTAATAACTACAGCTACCACCATGATATCTGAAGAAGGGATTGAAGCGTTATCATTAAGAAAATTAGCACTGCGCATAGGCGTATCACGCACGGCGGCCTATCACCACTTTAAAGATAAAAATGATTTGTTATCAGCTATTGCTGCGCAAGGCTTTATTTCTTGGCAAGCGCAAGCTGAGCATTTATTTACTGATAAAAAATCATCTGAACGTGAAAAATTTCAAAATTTTGTCCACCATTATGTACGCTTTGCCACGGAAAATGCCGCTATTTACCAGCTAATGTTTGGTAATACCCTTTGGAAGAAGGAAGAAAATAACAGTGAGACAGCAAAGCAAAGCTCGCAAAGCCAAAGCTCGCAAAATTTGAAAGATGTTGCTTACCCTAGTTTTCAATACCAAGTTAAAATGATTAAAGCATGGCAACATAAAGGCATGCTACCTAGCACTGAACCTTCTTTACGTTTAGCACAAGTAACTTGGGCAACCTTACACGGTATTGCCCAGTTAGTTATTGACGGCATTTATGCCGATGCCAGTCAAATTGATGAAATGTGTCAATGTGCCGTGAATCTACTTTTGGCTAGTTCAAAATAATTACCGGGCAATGATTAAAGACCACTCTCCTTAAATCTTCTTGTAAACAGAAAGTAAATGGTTTATAAATTTCTAGTTAGACAGCAAAATGTAAAGAGATGTTTCATTCACTAGAATTTTGCTTTAATTCCCCGTAATATCGAGCAATCGTGCTTTAGGCAAATAACTATTTTTGCCTTTAACTTGGTCAGGTAACTTGGTACCGGTACTTGATACAGGTAATAAAGCACCGCGATACACTCTTTAAAATAAAATGAGATTCAAATAATGAAAGCGATTATAACAAGCGCTGTCTGTTCTTCTTTGCTGCTACTTAGCGGCTGTAGTAACAGCGACAGTGACAGTGCAACAGCACAAAGCAGTATCGAAGCGCCACAAAAAACAGTATTAGCCTCGGGCATCGAGCAAGCAAACATCGACCAAAGTGTTCGTCCACAAGACAACTTTTACCGCTACATCAATGGCGGTTGGATGAATAGCCATGAAATTCCAGGCGATAAAACCGCCATTGGCTCTTTCTATGATTTACGTGATAAGGCCGATGATGATGTTAAAGCCATTATTGAAGAGCTTGCAGCAACTGACGGCTTAACAGCGGGTTCTGACGAGCAAAAAGTGGCTGACATTTTTCGCTCATACATGGATAGTGAGCAGCGCAACGCTGCAGGCATAGCCCCTATTCAATCAATATTAACGGCTATTGATAACATTAAAAACAAAGACGACTTAGCTAAATTCTTTGGCACTTACTCAACCGCGGGTATTAATAATCCATTAGCCTTGTACATTAGTATTGATGCTAAAAATTCATCAAGTTACGCTATTCATATTTGGCAAAATGGTTTAAACCTACCTGACAAAGATTACTACTTTAATGAAGCAGAGCGCTTTGTAAATTTACGTAGCGGTTATGTAACACACATTGAAAATATGTATAACTTAGCGGGCATAGCAAATGGTAAAGATGCTGCCCAAAATATTATGGCGCTAGAAACAAGCCTGGCTAATTACCATTGGACACGCGTGCAAAGTCGCGACAGTGAAAAGGCTTATAATAAATTTGCCACCGCAGACTTAAATACCATCACTGACAAATTTAATTGGCAGGCATTTTTACAAGCTGAAAATGTTGCTAGCCAAAAAGATATTATTATCAACCAACCCGACTTTATTGAAGGCTTTGGTAAAGTATTCGACCAAACGTCACTGAATATTTGGAAGCAGTACCTAACATTTAATACCTTAAGTGCCTTTTCAGGTTATTTGACTGCTGAGCTTGATAATGAAAATTTTGATTTCTTCTCAAAACAATTAAATGGCCGACAAGAACAACGCCCACAGTGGAAACGTGGTGTTAGTGTTGTTAATTCAAACTTAGGCGAAGTTATTGGTAAAGTTTATGTTACTCGTCACTTTACCCCCGAAGCTAAATCTCGCATGAGTGGCTTAGTTGAAAACTTACGCAATGCCTACGGTGCAAGTATTGATGACTTAACATGGATGTCAGCAGATACTAAAAAAGCAGCACAGGTAAAACTGGCGGCTTTTACCCCTAAAATAGGTTACCCAGACAAATGGGAAGACTATTCAAGCCTAACGATAAAATCAGATGATATCGTCGGTAATATTATTCGCTCACGTAAAGTCTCTAGCGAAAAAGAAATAGCTAAATTGGGTGGTCCAATTCGTAAATGGGAATGGCACATGACACCACAAACGGTTAATGCTTACTACAACCCACCAGCAAACGAAATAGTGTTTCCTGCGGCAATTTTACAACCACCTTTCTTTAACATGGAAGCCGATGATGCCGTAAATTATGGTGGTATTGGTGCGGTAATTGGTCATGAAATGGGCCATGGTTTTGATGATCAAGGCAGTAAATATGACGCAACAGGTAACTTGCGTAACTGGTGGACAGAGCAAGATCTTAAAGAGTTTTCTAGTCGCACTCAAGCCCTAGTTACCCAATATGCTAATTACCAAGTATTTGATGACTTAAACGTGAATGGCGAATTAACCTTAGGCGAAAACATTGGTGATTTATCAGGTGTTACTATTGCTTATAAAGCTTACAAAGCATCATTAAACGGTAAAGAAGCGCCTATTATTGACGGTTTAACCGGCGATCAACGCTTCTTTATGGGTTATGCTCAAATTTGGCGTTCAAAAATTGTTGAAAAATCAATGCGTAACCGCGTAGCAACCGACCCTCATTCACCAGGTGAGTTCCGTGCTTTAGGTTCACTTTCAAACATGAATGAGTTCTACCAAGCATTTGATATTAAAGAAGGCGATGCTATGTATATAGCGCCTGAAAAACGCGTTAAAATTTGGTAATAACTTTTCTGTAAAGCGAAGTTTAATTTCTCTTTTTAAAAGCAGCTTCGGCTGCTTTTTTGTTTTCTTTTTATACTTTTTACCACAACAAACACAATTACTATTGATAATTACTCTCATTTGCATTAGTATACCCGTATTAACTTATAATTTTTCAGGTATCACTTATGTACGTTTGCATTTGCCATGGAGTAACTGACTCACACATTGAAGCAGCCGTTGACAATGGCGCTCACACTATGAAGCAACTAAGCCGCGAATTAAAAATAGGCTCTCAGTGCGGAAAGTGTTGCCAATGTAGCAAACGCGTATTAAATAATAAGCTAATGCAAATTGCTGAAGCTGAGCCGAGTGTCGCTTAATAGCTAGACCCTTCTTAATCTCCGTATACTTCCTTAAACCACCTCCTAACTCATGCTAAACCGCAAAACATTTTCTATTACCCGCCGTTGAACAAAAAAAGCTACATTTAACTTATTGAGTAAGTTGACTTTGTATCGTAAAGTTGCAACATAAAAAAACAAAGAAGAAAGAAATCACCGTTTAAACAAGGATTTTTTTCGATTAAAAATGCTGCTAGCCTTTTCATCAAACTTGCATATTCTTTACCCTATAACTACAATGTAATTATGACGGCATACAAATTTGAATGAGATCAAAAGAAAGCAGACTCTAACAGAATAAAGCACGGTGTTTCTTTTGATGAAGCGAAAACTGTATTTTATGATGATCATGGTCGATTAATTCCTGATCCCGATAGTTCCATTGACGAAGAACGTTTCATTTTACTTGGACAAAGTTCTGAATTTAAAACTCTGATAGTGTGTCATTGCTATAGAGATGAAAATGAAAGTATTCGTATAATTTCTGCGCGTAAAGCTGATAAAGGTGAGCGCAAACAATATGAGGGTTTTCATTATGCGTGAACACTATGATTTTTCAAAATCTACCCCTAATCCTTATGCTAAAAAGCTTAAGAAGCAAATTACTATTCGCTTAGACGAAGATGTAATTGATTATTTTAAAGTATTGTCTGATAAAAACGGTATACCGTATCAAAACCTGATAAACCTTTATTTAAAGGACTGCGCAACTGAACACAAAGAGTTGCAACTTAATTGGCAATAAAAAAATGGATGTATTATCCATACAAGTTGCTCAAACGGACAAAAAATAGTTAGTTTTTGTTCATTCGCCGCTAATTTTAACCAACTATAATTTTTCGCTTATTGCGGCGTTAGGTTTTAAGGAATATCAGTGGAAGTATTACTTCATCCTGTTACAAAAGAAAATTATGAAGAAGTCTGCGCTCTTGAAGTTACTAAAGCTCAGGAGAGTTTCGTTGCAGAAAATACATGGTCACTAGTTGAGTCTTTATTTGAAGGTTATGAATCACGTGCTATTTATGCAGATGAAGACATCGTTGGCTTTTTTATGTGGGTACAAGAAACATCAGAAAAAATATCTATTTGGCGTTTTATGGTCGATCAGAAATGTCAAAACAAAGGTATAGGTCGTAAAGCACTAAACCTAGCTTTAAATGAAATTAAATCGGTTAAGAAGCTTCGAACAATTGAGATTTGTTACAACCCCCAAAATCCCGTAGCAAAAGACTTTTATTCAAGTTTTGGCTTTAATGAAATAGGTATGGATGAAGATAATGAGGATATGCTAGCAGTAATTAGCATTTAAAACCTATTTAGCCGTCTAAACATCTATAATTTGCAAAGCGTGATAAACCAAGGTAGAATTTGCGCTTGTGCTAGGGAATGGGGTGCCTTTATATCTAACAGTAGTTAACTAAAAATAGTGACTTAAGTTAATAAAGAAATCCTCAGCTGTACCCGCAACTGTAAATCGTTACCGCCAAATAGGCTAAAACGATAAGTCAGATACCTAGTGACACCAAACAATCACCCTATTTATTGCGTGCGGGAACACACCAGCAACTTATGTCGATACAACTACAAATTAATCAGCTTAGCTGGCGGGTTAACCATAAAAGTATATTGAAAAATATCTCCTTTGGCGTCAGTCAAGGCGAGGTTATTGGCATTATTGGCCCCAATGGCGCGGGTAAAACCAGTTTATTACGCTGCATCACTAATCAAATTAAAAATAGCCGCACCTCAACACTTTCGGGTACGATTCACCTTAAAAATAAAACCATACAAAATTATAGCGCCAAACAACTCGCCCAACACTTTGCTTTAGTCGCCCAAAAAGCCGAACCGATATTTTCATTAACGGTAACCGACATTGTCAGTATGGGCTTATTGCCCCATCAAACGTTATTCGCTATTGATAGCGATCATGATAAAGAGCAAATACAATTGGCGCTAACCAAAGTTGGGCTGAGTAATGCCAGTCAGCAAAACTTTAATCAACTTTCTGGCGGCGAACAGCAAAGAGTATTGATTGCGCGCGCTTTAGTGCAAAAAGCACAAATTTTAATTCTTGATGAACCTACAAATCACCTTGATGTTTACTATCAACATCAAATTTTACAACTCGTTAAACAATTAAATATTACCGTGATCATGACAGTGCATGATCTCAACTTAGCCAGTCAGTACTGCCAACGCTTATTGTTACTCAATCAAGGGCAACTTATTAGCGATGGTAGCCCAAGTGAAGTATTAACTGAGCAACAGTTACAGCAAGTTTTTAAGTTACCTTGTATGCTTGAGCACGATCCACTAAGCCACAAACCTAGAGTCTATTTTTCTTTACCCTCAGCAGAGAATGAAAGTAATAAACACAGCAAAAGTGCTAAAGCGGGTGGCGTAAATGCATAAATTATCAACCAAAATCAGCCTACTTATTGCTTTTGTCTTAATTTCCTTAGTGGCAGGTTTAAATTTTGGCCCGGCTAATTTTAGCAACAGCCAAGTTTTTAGCTGCTTAATGGGGGCTTGCCACGATAAAATTAGTGAAATGGTTATTTGGCAAGTTCGAGTTCCTCGAGTATTAGTGGCTTTAGTCGCTGGTATGGGATTAGCGATTGCTGGTGCAATTTTACAAAACACTACCCGTAATCCGTTAGCCGATCCTTACCTTTTTGGTATTGTTTCAGGGGCAGGTTTAGGCGCAACCATTGCCAATCTAACGCTTGCTAATGAGCTAAGCATCGCCCTGCCCCTTGCTGCTTTTCTGGGAGCATTATTTGCCATTACCATAGTTGTTCTTATTGCTAAGTTGCTACAGCGCATGGAGCAGCTACTGCTAGCTGGGGTGGCCGTGTCATTTATGTTAGCGGCGGTCACCCAATTTATACTTTATTTTGGTGAGCCTTTTGCCACCAATCGCGTTATTTTTTGGTTAATGGGCAGCTTAGCAAGAGTTGAAATGAGCAATTTTTACATGATTGCCAGCATATTGTTACTGGCCATTGGTATAATCATCGCCCTGCATCGACAAATTGATGCCTTACTGCTTGGTGACGAAAGCGCAGCAAGTTTAGGTGTTAATGTCGATAGGTTAAGGCTATTAATGCTTGGCCTTTGTGCAGCCCTAACGGCCACCATCGTAGCTTATTGTGGCGGCATTGGTTTTGTTGGCTTGATGATCCCACATATTGTTCGCCAGCTTATTGGCGTAACCACACTAAAACTCGTGTTAGGCAGTGCGCTTATTGGCGGCGCTTTTTTAATATGGGTTGATATTATTGCCCGCACAGCATTAACCGATGCAGAAATCCCTATTGGTATTATCACGTCGGCATTAGGTAGTGTTTTCTTCTTGTTCATTATGATCCGAAGCCGACACACAAGGTAATTGTCACGAGTAAATAGTGACAAATAATGCATTACTCGCAACATCAACAAATAAGAAGCATAAAAACATGACCGATAACAACGCCAGCGACAGTTCAGACAACAGCTCAGACGACAGTGCCAATAGCAAAAGTGCGCAACATAAAAAACGTATGCAAGCCGTTAAAGAAAAGGTTGACCAACGCATTGATAATGCCAAAGAAGAACGTGGTTTACTTATCGTCATTACCGGCAATGGTAAAGGCAAGTCTACCTCAGGGTTTGGCACCATTGCGCGCGCCGTTGGTCATGGTCTCAATGCCGCTGTTGTGCAATATATTAAGGGTACTTGGGCTTGTGGTGAACGTTCCTTGCTTGAAAATGCTGGCGTAAATTTTGATGTAATGGCAACTGGTTTTACTTGGAATACCCAAGACAAAGCACAAGACATAGCCGCAGCACAAAAGGTTTGGCAACGTAGTAAAGCATTAATGGCCGATAACAGCGTCGATGTTATTTTACTTGATGAACTTACTTATATGATTGCTTATAAATACATTGATTTAGATGAAGTTATTGCGGCACTGAATAACCGTCCTAAAGATCAACATGTGATCATTACAGGTCGTGGCTGTCATCGAGCCATTATTGAATTAGCGGATACGGTCAGCGAAATACAATCAATAAAACATGCTTTTGATAATGGTGTCAAAGCACAAAAAGGCATTGACTGGTAAACCACCGTTGAGATTTTAATCACGATAAAAGTAAACCGTAGGCGAGATTTTAATCGCGCTAAAAAGACAAATAAAACATGACAAAAATAACCAAATATTTACTAATGTTAACATTACTTAGCATTAGTATCAGTATCAGCATTGCTAACGCAGCTAATGAGCAAAAACCTAGCATTATTGCGCTTTCTCCACACATAGTAGAAATGCTTTATGATATTGGTGCCGGTGAGCAAATTATTGGTACCACCGCCTTTGCTGACTACCCAGAGCAGGCCAAAAACATTCCGGTTATTGGTAACTATCTGCGCTTGCAAATTGAAAAAGTCATCACCTTACAGCCTGATTTAATCATTGCGTGGAAAAGTGGCAACCCCAGTGACGATTTGGCGCGTTTGCAACAACTTGGCTTTAAAATCATTTATTCCCAGCCGAATACCTTTGCAGATATTGCCAAAGAAATGCAAGTATTTGGCGAAATAACGGGCCATAAAATTCAAGCGGATAAAAAGGCTAAGCAGTTTTTAACCGAGCTTAATGCCATTAAAAAACAATACCAACATAAAACTAAAGTTGTCGCTTTTTACGAGTTATGGTCAAGACCCTTAACAACCGTGGCAAAAGGTAGTTGGCCACAACAATTTTTAACCGCTTGCGGTGTTGATAACCCTTTTAAGCAGGTAGCAACGCCCTACCCGCAAGTAAATATTGAAAAAATACTGCAAACGCCAATACAGTTAATTATTCAGCCTTTATCATTAAATCAACCAGACAGAGAAGCCTTTAATTGGCAAGAATGGTCGGTGCTCCCTGCGGTAAAAAATAATAGAATTATTCAACCTAACGCTGATACCATGCACCGCATGACCGCACGCAGCATTAGCGAATTAAAGAATTTGTGCACAAGCATTGACGATACTCGCCAGTGGTTGTTAAACAATAAAGCGCTGTAGTTATTCCTGTTGGAATAAATAAAGCATATAAGAAAATTTTAGGTGCTGATGTTTTTCTCAAAACATCAGTGAAACGGGAAATAGGTGCGTGCTTTTGCAATCCCTATACTGCCCCCGCAACGGTAATAAGTGTTTACCTTGGATAAGTTAAACCAAGAAAAACGCTTTCAGTCCGGAGACCGGCCTAAAATAAACACATTTTTGTAAGTACGGTGGGTGCTTATAATTGAGGAAAACATGAAAAAAACACTTTTAGCTCTAACCATTGCTAGCACTTTCACATCAGGTTTAGCTTTCGCCAACACAGTAGAAACTAAAACAAGTGCTACAGTAGACGAAACCATGCTTATTACGGGTAACCCATATAATCAATCAACCGACGAAATTATGTCTACCGTTTCAATAATAAACCGAGTTGATATAGAAAGAATACAACCTAAATCTATTGCTGAGCTATTGCAAACAACTGCTGGTATCGATATCGCATCTAATGGCGGCCCAGCACAACAGACTTCCGTTTTTGTTCGCGGTACTAACTCAACACATACTTTATTTCTTGTTGACGGTGTACGCATTAATACTGTTACGGGTTCTGGTGGTGCATCGGTTAGCAGCATCCCAACCTATCAAATTGAGCGTATTGAGATAGTTAAAGGTCCTCGAGCTGCAATGTATGGCTCAGATGCGGTTGGTGCAGTGATACAAATTTTTACTCGTGACTTAGAAGCAGGCAAATACCAAGCGGCTCTAGAGTATGGTTCAAATAATTATAAATTTGCTGGTGTAACCGCAGGGGTTAGCCATGGCAAAGGGTCAACAACATTCAGTGTTAGTAGTGAAAAAAGTGATGGTTACGACATAACCGACAATGATTATTCTGTTGATGATGATAAAGACACTAACGAAACAGTTAATATTTCAATTAAGGGTCATCAAACACTAAACGAAGCACTAACGTTAAACTGGACAGGGCGTTATGATGATGGTGAATATGATTATGATGGCAACAGTAGTTTTACCGTTATGCCGCCAGGACAAGAATATAAAAAGCATTTACTATCAACGGGTTTGAGCTACAACCAAGAGCAATGGTCACACGATGTATCTATTGCTCAATACCAAGAGAGAAAAAAACGTTTAGGCGATTATCTTGGCGATGATCAAACAAATCGAAATCAAATAAATTATGACAGCACTTACCACTCAGAACATGATTTGAGTTATAACTTTGGTGGGCAATTCTACCAAGACAAATATGATGGCAAGGGTTCGTTTGATGGAAAATCTCGCAATACAAGTAGTGCTTTTATGGGCGCTTTCTATGAAGGTGAAGCATTATTAACTGAGCTATCACTTCGTTATAATGACGTAGAAGATACCGGTTCAGAAACAACTTATAATGTCAGCATAGGTTATAACCTTAGCGAGTCTATCTTTGCCAGTATAAACTATGGAACAGGTTTTAAAGCTCCTACTTTTTATCAACTTTATGATAGCTGGTCTGGTGATGACAGCCTTGAATTAGAAACATCAACTAGTTGGGAATTTTTACTACGTACCAGTATTCTTGGTGCCAAAGCAGAACTATCATATTTTCACTTAGATTTTGATAATTTACTTGATTATGATTACACCACTTATAAGTATGCCAATATTGCTGATGCTAAAATTGAAGGTGTTGAGCTAAATTTATCGAGAAGTTTAGCTGATATTAATTTATCCGCTAATTATGCTTATACCGACACCGAAGATAAAACTACAGGTACTCAACTAAGTCGCCGTGCTCGTCACAAAGCAAACATTCAAGCATCTTATGATTGGGAAGAAATTAGCCTTAGTGGTGCTTATAAATATCAAGGCACACGTTTTGATGCTTATTCGAATTCTTCATTGAGCCCTTATAACACCCTTGATATTAGCGCTAACTATCAGTTAAGTGATGCATGGAAGTTACAAGTTAAAGCTAATAACATTTTCGATGAAGACTATGAAACCGCACCAGGTTACATTACGCCAGGTACAGAGTATTACTTACAAGTAAGCTATAGTAACTTGTAAGAAAGCTGAATAATTTACCTTTCTTTAACTAAATATAAAGGCTATGTTGGCTTTAAGTGTTGCTGCGCGAACAAGCAAGACGCGTAAACCCTTCCATGGGGCTCTACACAAGCATCCATGCTTGTGAAGCTTGCTTTTATCACATCTGCAAAACGTAAAATATAAAAAGCCTGTTACTGATTTCAGCTACAGGCTTTTTTGTTATTTATTACAAACAATATATTGAACTAGTTTAAGCTAATTTCAATTTCATACTGCCTAAAATCACTGAGTAAATTAGTATCATTTTGATCTAAATTTCCGCTTTGATAAAAATCTATATAATCAAAATAATCGCTGCTTTGGCTACTTTTTAACAATAATACTTTTGTTGATTTTTTATCGGTATCAGCATTAATAATATCTTCATAACCCGTTAAAGACCCACTCATCGCTAATGTGCCTTGCTCTTGGCCATAGTGCGTCCATTTGGCAGGCATCAATAACTGGGTTTGTGGATCATAAGCGGTATAGCTAAAGCTTATTATCGCCATAGGATAACCAGAAACAGCACTGTAGTCATAACTACCATCAGCTTTTATTTCAGAAAAATTAACATCATCAATTGCTGGCTTTTGTTTACTCGCATTAACCGCAAAGGCTTGTGGATAGTTAGTTGAAATAACCTGATGATGGCTTTTGATCACCGTATCACCAAAAATTGAGCTAGTTTCTTGAAAGGTTACACTCGCATTGGCTTGATAAAATGTTTCACTGATATAGGGGTGGCTTTTAAATAATAATAGCTCGCTTTGGTTTTCTATTATTGCCTGTGAAAAATGCTCAATACCTTGAGTTAACTGCAAAGTGGTAAAATCTTCATGAGGTGTTGATAATTCAACAAGATCAGCAACCTGAAATACAGGGACTGACCAAACACCTGCAACATTTTCACTAAAATCAGCTAAAAATTCACCCGAGCCAATCACTTGTTGGTTAACGTCTTCCCCTAATACTGAAAATGACTGTAATGGCCACTCGCCATCAATCACTCGACAGGCGGTAACCCCTTCAAAAAGTGTCGTCTGTTCATCAACCGCAGACCAGATATCAAAACTAAGTGAGCTAGTCACTTGTGAGCGCTGCGCGAAAGGTCGGTGTTTTAACGCTACATTTTGTGTCACACATTCACAGCTACTGTCATCAACTAAATCATCAAACTGGCCATGATAAATAGCTGGCGTGGTTGTTTTTGCTTGAAAAAAGCTCACCACATTCAAACCTTCCGCTTCATTAGCATATTGATTTTTAGCGACTAAAGTGTAGTTAATGCGCTCTTGCAAACTAGTAAAGGTTATCAAACCATTTTCATCTGCTTGATAACGGGTGGTTGTCTGCCAATCACTATCTTGCAACAACAATTCTACCTTGGTAAAGGCTACTGATACGCCACAACCATTAGTCAGTTGTGAGGTGAGCGAAAAAGTATATTCAACAGGCTCTACAGGATCAGGATCAGAGCCGCCACCTGAGCCACCACAGGCATGCAGAAAAACGGTTAGGGGTAAAACCAGAAATAGATGTTTTTTAAAACGGTTAGCGAAAAAGTTAGCAGAAGAATTTTGCAAGATAGGCCATCCATTGACTTGAGAATAATTATTATCGGCAATTATACCCAAGCCACTTTAGAATGCGAGTTCACAAGTCACTAAATTTGATGGTATTTAATTTTTATTACTTCACTATAAATAAGTCCTGCTATATTTATTATAAGTTCATTCACTATAAAGGCCGTAAAATGTCTGTTAGTTGCAAAATAAATTGGTATTGTTTGAATATTATTCTACTAACTTGTTGGTCTCTCAGCGCTAATGCTAAAACCTACACGGTCGCTTCTTACAACCCTCCAAACCCGCCTCATAATATCCAAACAGTAGATAATCAAGGGAACCATAAAATATCGGGTATTTTTGCTGATATGTTTACCCGCATAGGAGAAATTACCGGAGATAAGTTCATCATGGTGCAAATGCCAGCAGCAAGAGCTATTCAGGAGTTTGACCTCGGGCGTGTAGATATTGAACCAGGTATTAACCCTACTTGGCGCAGTTCTGCAAAAGAACTAGGAATGTATTCAATCACCTATGGTAATGTTGAAGAAGTGATCGTTTTTCGTTCTGGCGAACAATTTGATATAAAAACGCCAAAAGACCTATTTGGACGAAAAATAGGAATTGTCAGAGGATTTACTTACCCATGGTTTGAATCCGCCTTTACCTTAGGAAAAATTAAGCAAATATTAAACAAATCAGAGGGTTTGTTAGTTAAGCAATTATTAATCAAGCGTATTAATCAAATTTTTATTAGCAAATTATCCATAGAATATATGAAAAGACAGGATCCTACATTGAGTGAGCTTGTGATTGGTGATGTTGTTAGCTCTGTTGAAGTCATGATGCGTGTACACCCAAGCAAATCAGAACTTTTGCCAAGATTAAATAAGGCGTTGAAGCAAATGGTTGACGATAAAAGCATTGAAAAAATTTTTGCTAACTACAAATAAATAGACAAACTATTTATTTGTTTGCTTACTTCGACAAAGCAGCCACATTTTTTCATTATATTGGCGCATATACGCCAATGCCTTTTTTCGTTCAACTCGGTCTTGCTCAGTGGTTATAACATCCCCCGTTTGAGGCATATACTTTTTGCCACATAAGGCAATCGCGGCATGATAATCCTTTTGCTCAAGCCCAGGGATACTTACGCCACGTGTGGCGGTTACTAATAACCGATAATCTTGAGCTTGCTCCGCAGTGACTAACGCTTGCGTTAAGTCAAATGAAGCCGTTTGTTGTTTAAGCTCTTTTTTATCTTGGCTAAATGCCGAACTGCAACTTGCCAACAAGGTAATAAAAAGCATAAACACAAGTTTTGATAAAATAAATTTCAACATAGTTTACCTACCCTTTGACTTTAGGAGCAAAGGCACCACGGCGTAGAGCCAATATAACGATTGCAGACAACAACCAAAAAGCACTACCTGAAGACTCACTAGTAGTTGTTACTACCTCGGTTTCAGGTTCAGTTGGTTCTGGCTCTGGCTCTGGCTCTGGCTCTGGCTCTGCAGTAGCAATAACTGTAATACTGGCAGTAAAAACATCACTACTTATGCCATCTTTATGGCTAATAATACCGACATTAAGCGTACCAGAAAAGTCACTATTAGGCGTGACTGTATTACCCTCTACAGAGTAATCATTACCACTATTTATCGTAATTGATGTTGGCGTATCACAGCCATAAGTAAACAATTCACTGGTAATCGTTAAACTTTGCCCTTGATTAATTGACAAGGCTTGCTGGCTGGTAATAGCAATATCAGTGCCTGAAGCTGCTTTATTAATAGTAAAGTCACCATTATTGATAGCAAAGAAAATATTATCGCTACAGGCAACTTTAATTCTCGCGGCATCCGTATTTATATTATCAGCACAATAAGCGCTTAAAGACACTTCGCTACTGCCATTATTGGCGATATTGTTCGACAGTGTTTCAGTAAAGTTACTGCCGCCATCTGTTGATAATAAAATATCTACCGAGGCACAATTAATAGGGCTATTGTTAGTTTGTGCCACTTGCCAACTAATATTTTGACTATTACTAGACCAAGTATCATTGAGTAAGGGCGCAGTAACAGCAAAGGCTTCTCCTGTATCGACTACGGTTATTTCATTGCTATCAAAGCTTACACCACCTTCACCATCTCGTACTAACAAACGAAAATTCAAGCTTCGATCTGTACTGGCAAAAGTTTCACCAATACTGGTGGAATTCGTTAAAATACTATCAAGTTTGGGTAATACTCTATCGCTATTACTAACAGGTGACCAGGCACGAAATAATGGTCGAGAGCCATCATCTACTTGCTCAGCAACCGAGGCGCTCACCGTGCCTAGGTCAAACTGTTGCCAGCTGTAAGTTAAGTTGTCGTTGTCAACATCGGTGGCACTGCCCGTTAAAATAAAAGGCGTATTGGCGGGAATAATATAATCCGCGCCCGCATCAACAATCGCGGTATTATTAGTAGCACCAGTAGCACTGCCACAATTATTACCACCACCGCTATTAATGAAAGTACTAATTTCATCAATGGATTTACTATGAAAAAAAGCATCCGAATGATCTTGTAAGTTTTGATTACCACAAATACCCGCATAACTCATAATGGTTGCGCCGCTGCCCACTTCATAAGCAGCACTATTAAAACGATTGCCTGCACAAGCCTCGGCACTGCCATTAAAAGTGTGGTTGGCACCAAACTGATGGCCTATTTCATGGGCAACATAGTCAATATAAAAAGCGTCATTATTAGGCGTTGGCGATCCCGTAAACCCCTCGCCTTTCTTTTGTATGTTACAAACGGCTTCTAACCTTGCCACACCGCCACCATTGGTACCGACAACATGACCAATATCGTAACTATTGCTGCCAACAATATCATTAATAATTTGGGTATTAATATCAGCATCATTACTGGTATTATTGAAAGGATCGGTAGCAGGATTGGTAAAAATAAGTAGATTATTATTTGCGACCAACTCTAGCTTAACGGCTAAATCACGCTGAAAAACTTCATTTAAACGATTTACTAAGGTCACTATCTCTGCCATGGCACTATCAACAGTGCCTCCATTAAATTGGCTGTATTCTGCAGCCGTAGAGATAGCAAGCCGATAAGTTCTTATTGCACTTTGGCTGGGTGCACTTTTAGCAGCGGTTAATGTACTCGCGGTGACAGCACTGTCAGTTGATTGCGACATAAATAAATTAACGTCTGCGGATAGTTTAGGCTGATGAAATTGGTATTTTGCTCGGTCAGCAAGTTGCACTTTTTTACCTAAATAACTTTGGTAATTATTCGTTTGATTAAATTTACGCTGTAAACCGTGCTGCAAAACTTGTTTACTCTGCGGATCATAAGTTGAAACGACCGTTGTTTCTGGTTCAATAAAAACGACTTCACCATCATAGTTAAACATGCCATGAAAGCCATTGGGAGTAATATCAAAGCGGCCGCTATTATTAGCGTTACCCACTTGCACACCCGTATATGTTTTTATATCAGGATACGCTTGTGCTAATTCAGCCGCCATAATATTGCTAGGTGTTAGCATAAAATCAACTAATTGCCCGTCTGGCAAGGGTACAGAAATAACCGTATCGGTAGTTTTATTGAGGAGCAAAGCCCTTAACTGGTTGGTATCAGCGGTAAATGCTTGCAAAACAGGTTTAACTAAACGGCTGCTTTCTTCAATATTTATAGCTGACAGTGAGCTTGCTTGCCACTGTTTAAATTGACTAACGGTATTATTGGCCTTTGCCATGTTTAGCACAGCTAGTGAGCTATACAAACATAGCCCGTATAAACACAGCCAACGTAGGGGTGGTGCGCTAAAGAATTTAATCATCATCATTACTACTTCATCTTATCTCTATAGTAAAGATTAGCGTTAATGACATAAAAAAACCACCGATAATGCGGTGGTTTTTGCTGTTAAAAGCTTTCAACAATTAGCTAGAGGGTAACTCTTGTGGCTCTACTGCCGAATCACTCATTGGCTGCTTTTTTTTCTTACGACTAAACAAACCACGTAAGTCCTCAATAATCATATATAAACTTGGAATAAAGATTAAAGTGACAATAGTGGCAAACAACACCCCAAAGGATAATGACACCGCCATAGGGATAACAATTTGCGCTTGCGCACTGGTTTCGAAAAAGATAATCGGCACTAAACCAATAAAAGTAGTTAGTGAAGTAAGCATAATGGCTCTAAAACGCTTAGTACCCGCATGCATCACCGCATCTTTTAAGCGTTCACCGCGCCTTCTGGCATTGTTAACGTAATCTACCATCACTAAGGAGTCATTAACCACCACGCCTGAAGCCGCTAAAATACCCATAACCGATAAAGCGCTCAAATCCATACCTAGCATAAAGTGCCCAAATACCGCGCCAATAACACCAAACGGGATCACCACCATAATCATTACCGCTTGTGAATAAGATTTTAACGGAATAGCAAGCAGTGAAAAAATTACCATCAACGAAATAACAAAGTCTCGCAGCTGATCATCGGCGCTGTCCATTTCTTCTTGAATACTGCCTGATACTTCACTTTTTACCTGTGGATACTGTTTTAACAGCTTAGGAATATAGTTGTCACGAATATCTTTAGCTACTTCAAATGGCTCCACTTGCTCAGCATCAACACTCGCCCAAACATTAATGGTACGGTTACCATTTTCACGACGAATGCGTGTAACACCATCAGTTAGGGTGATATCAGCCAGCTCAGACAGGGGTAACTCAGCACCATTTGGCGCTTGAATCATCACACCATCAACATGACCAACGCTACTACGCTGCTCAAGCGGGTAACGTACCATCACTTTAATTTCTTCACTATCACGCAAAATACGTTGTGCTTCTAAACCGTAAAAACTATAACTCACTTGCGAGGCAATTTCGGCTAATGTTAACCCTAGGCTATGCGCTAAAGGTTTTAAGGCTAATTGCACTTCTTTGGCGCTGGTTTGACGAGAGTCATTAACGTCTCCCACCCCTTTAAGTGAATTAAGTTTAGCTTTTAACTCTTTAGCAGCAGCAAGTAACTGGGCATCATTTTGGCTTTCTAGTCTAAAGGCAACATCACCGTCATCACGACCACCACCAAAAAAGTTATCACTGATGGTTAGCGATTTAACCCCAGGGTAATTAGGGATTTCCTTGCGCCAAATATCAGCTAGTTCAAAAGTATTGATAGCTCTATCCTTTGGCACAACCAATTTAACCATGACTTGACCACTGGTACGAGTGCGTAATTCAACCTGCATATCAGCAATCATGCTATTACCATATTGCCTTTCAATATCTTTATCTACTTTATAAAGAATACGTTCAATATTCAGTAAGGTTGCTAGTGTTGCCTTTTCTGAGGCATCAACATTCATTTCAATGCTAATACGAGGAAAATCATGCGGTATTTTAGGTTGGCCAATAAAACGTACAAAGCCACCACCATACAAACCAGCACTCAATAGCATTAAGCTGATAAAAAACATCAATACCGCATAACGATATTCCAGACAACGGGATAACATTGGTCGGTAACTATTTTCAATAAAACCTTTTAACCAAACATCAACCGAGCGGCGAACTCGGTCTAACGGATTTTTCGGGTTAAATTCCTTAATTTTCATTTTCACTAAATGGGCAGGCAAAATAAGTTTTGATTCAATCAGTGAGAAAATCAAACATAAAATCACCACCGAGCCGATAGCTTTACCAAAGGCAGATGAAGGGCCTTCACCAAATAAGAAGGGCACAAAAACCGCAATAGTCGTTAACACACCAAAAGTGGCGGGCATAGCGACACGTTTAACACCACGGATAACATTGTCTGTGGTATGGCCGTGCTCTTCTATTTCATCATGGGCGCTTTCCCCCATCACAATAGCGTCATCAACAACAATACCGAGCACGAGAATAAAAGCAAACAGGCTAATAACGTTAATAGTAACGCCAACAAATTCCATCGGCATCACTAATAAAGTACCGAGGAAACACACAGGTAAACCCATCATTACCCAAAACGCCAAGCGCACACGTAAAAATAGCGCTAGCAATAAAAACACTAAAACAGCACCACTTTTCATGTTGTCTAGCATCATGTTTAGTCGACCTTCCAGGTAGTAGGTCATATCAACCCATGTTTCTAGTTTCACGCCTTGTGGTAACACTTCAGCTTTATCACTAACATAAGATTTAACTATTTGTGCAACATCGGTGATACTTTGATTATCAGCAGCACCAATAAAGAAAGTCACTGAATTTTTGCCATTGAACTTAGAGTATTGCAAGCCCTCTTCAAAACCATCAACAATGGTCGCAATATCACCTAATAAAATAGTAGAGCCATCGGCAAGCGTTATAACAGGCAGCAACTCAAATTCGTAACCACGATAAGCTTGGTTTTCTACCCGTAAATTAATATAGCCATTTTCAGCGCGAATTTGCCCTGCCGACATATTGCGAGAATAACTGCGCACAGCCTTGGCAACATCGTTAAAACTTAAACCGTATTCTCTGAGTTTGTCTTTACTAACTTCCACCGAAATTTCATAATCTAAACCACTATAAAACTCTGAAACATTAATTTTAGGAAGCTGCTGAATTTCATCATGAATTTTTCGGCCTAACTCTTTCAATTCCGTATTAGTCAAATCACCATACAGGCTGATATACATGACTTCTTGCGTGAATTTTTCCCGCTCAATTTTAATGCGCTCCATACCATCGGGAAAGCTAGAAATAGAGTCGATAGCTGATTTTACTTCTTCAAGCACAACTTGAGGATCGTAGTCTAATTCAACCTCAAACCAACCATTTGAATAACCTCGATTAGAATAAGTGATCACTCGCTTAAGACCTTGCACCGTTTCTAGTGCTTCTTCGATCTTAATAGTAATACCCTCTTCCACTTCTTGTGGTGCCGTACCTGGATATGGTGCTACATAAGATATCCAGTTAATTTTAACTTGCGGAAACATTTGCTTATCAATGGTTTGCATGGTGAGAAAGCCACCAAGTAAAATAAAAACCATTAATAAGTTAGCGGCAATAGAGTTACGAGCAAACCAAGCAATTATGCCTTTATTAGTATCAATAGTGGTATCAATAGGGCTATCAATCGCAGCATCAACAACCTTGTCTTTAACAGCTGCCTTATCATCACCGTCTTTATTATCATTGTCTTTATTAAGAAAGGAGCTCATGATTACCCTCCCTCATTATCATTACTAGCAACTTGTGTTTCTTCACTATCATTGTTGCCTTCTTGCTTGTTTTCTTGGCTTTCTTTTTGACTTTCTTTTAGCTGCGCTTCCTCTAAATTACTGGCTAAGGCTAACTTCATACCATTAACGGGGTAATCTAATGCCGAAACAATTAGTTGGTCGCCATCAAGCAAACCGCTGGCAACAATAACATTACCCCCTTGCTGACGCACAATATCAATGGCGGCGTAATGAAGTTTTGAATCATTGTCTAAAATAGCCACCGTATCATTAACGACAAGATAACGCGGGATCATGCTGGCATTAGCAAGCTGTTGACCAATGATTTCGGCTTTAACATAAGTACCAAACCTTAATGGCGCATTAGCGCTTTTTACCGTAATTTGGTAGGGGTCTTTAATTTCAGCCACTAAATAAGTCATGCGACTCTTGGCATCAACAACACCTTCACCGCGGGCAATATCCGCTTGCCACTGCACACTACGGCCAGAAAAATCACCATATAAACTGACTTTAGCTTTTTCACCCTGCTCTTCTAAAAATTGCAATTGATTATCGGCAACGGGCAAACGCACTTCTGCAATGGCCGTGCCTAATAATTTACCTAGCTGAGTGCCCATACTAACAAACGAACCTAGCCCTATCATGCGGCTTTCAACCATCGCATCATAAGGTGCTCTAATTTCAGTACGTTGCAAATTACGCTCAGCTCTAAGCACTGAGGCCTGAGCCGCTTTTACGCGGGCAAGCTCTTGTGCCAATTGCGGTTTACGTAAACTTAATTCAGTTGGTGATGTATCTGTTATTTGCTTCCACTCACGCTCTGCCACTTTACCTTGAGCCACTTCCTGCTCTAAAGCAGATCGCGCCGATGCCATATTAGCTTGCGCATCAATCAAGGCGGCTTGATAGTCATTGGGATCAATACGAGCAAGCAATTGATCTTTTTTCACGAAACCACCGCGCACAAAAATATCATCTAACTCAACAATTTCACCATTAACTTGCGCCACTAACATGGTTTCATATTTAGGTGCTACCACACCATACGAATCGACATGCAAAGTCATCGGTGCAACTGATATTTTTTCAATCGCAACGATAGGCGTAGTGTCTACTTGTTCTTTTTCTTCTGGCGGTTTTTTCATACTAGAAAAGCCAACGAAAGTAATGATTCCAACTGCTAAAATAACTATAGGTATTATAATTTGTTTTTTACTAGCCACTGTTTTATCCCTTTTGAATTCAAGTGATGTGTCAATATTATTTTTATAAACAGAAGATTTAAGTCAATCTCCACATTTTTTATGTGGTAAAGCATAGCGAATAAGTCATCATGAAATACTACAAAGTTGTAACTGTGTATTTCAAAATGTGCACCTATTTGTGAAAAACACTAAAAAAAAACCAAAAAATACCTTTTTAAACTTTAAAAACAATAATATACAAACAACATACAAATAACATTTTTATAACTGTTTTTTATCTTTAATTATCATAGACTGAACTATTGAATAGGCTTTTAGTTTATTTGACCATTTTCGGCGTTTTTCAAGACAGTTTTCCAAAATTAACCACTCATTTATCTGAATTGTAAATACCACCAAGGAGATACCATGCTCGATAAGATTAGTAACTTTTTTAATACTTTGCTAGCACATGAAAATAACGGAAAAAGTGATGAACTCTCTTTAGAAATTGCCTGTGCCGTATTACTCTGTGAAGTGATGCGCGCCGATAGCGTTTTTACTGAAACAGAGCAAGCACAATTAACGACGATTTTAACGAAACAATTTAACCTTGATGCACAAGAAGTTAGTAATATTTTAGCGCAAGCATTTGAATTGAGTGACAACGCTAGTGATTTTTACCAATTTACGTCTAAGCTCAACCAACACTATTCCTTAGATGAACGCATTAAAATAGTCACACTATTATGGCAAGTGGCTTATGCTGACGGTGAGCTAGCCAATATTGAAGAGCATATTATTAGAAAAATTGCCGACTTACTCCACCTTCGCCACAGTGAATATATAGCGACAAAAATTGCTGCCGAAGCGTTAAAAAATCAGTTATCATAGCAAGTTGAATTTTCTTCCTACTCTCAGGCAATTTTATGTCACAAATCAACGCCAATATTGGCAAATATAACACCCTAAGTATTGTTGCAGTTACCGATAATGGTGCTTACCTTGATGGTGGTGATTTAGGTGAAATTTTATTGCCCAATCGTTATCTGCCTGCTGATGTTAAAATAGGTGATAATCTTAACGTTTTTCTCTATACCGACTCGGCCGACAGACTTGTTGCCACCACAGAAAAAGTGTTAGGTCAGGTAGGTGAGTTTGTGTCATTAAAAGTTGTGCAAGTCAATAAAATGGGCGCTTTTTTAGATTGGGGCTTACCGAAAGATTTACTGGTTCCTTATAACCAGCAGCACACAGAAATGGAAGTGGGTAAATATTATTTAATTCGCATTTTTCTTGATCAACGCACCGAGCGCGTGGCGGCATCAAGTAAGCTTGATAAATTTATCGATGTTTGGCCTGCTGAATATCAACAAGGCGATAAGGTAAAATTAATTATTGGTGGTAAAACTGATTTAGGTTTTAAGGCAATAGTGAACGATTTGCACTGGGGCTTACTATACGACAATGAAATTTTTCAACCGTTGCGCATTGGTAAAAAAATTGATGGTTATATCAAGCAAGTTCGAGAAGATGGTCGTTTAGACCTTTTGTTAACTCGCGGCAGCAAAAACAAGGTTAATAACTTTGCTGATAAGTTGCTCGATAGTTTACAAAAAAATAATGGTTTTTTACCATTACATGACAAAAGCTCGCCAGAATTGATTCAACAAAGATTAGGGGTGAGTAAAAAAACCTTTAAAGCCACCGTGGGAAATTTACTGAAAAAGGGTAAGTTGAGCATAGAAAAAGACGGTATTAGATTAAAGTAGTTAATCCCTTTAACTACTTCATTTATAAGCATGACTGTGGATATAGATTAACGCAGCATAGTATACCAGCCCATAAGCATAGGTAACAAAGGAAAGGCGAACATAGCAACTATCACTAATAAAACCTGACCTGCTCCTGTGCTATCTTTAAAATCTTCATCGTGTGACATATTTACAGCTTCCTAAAATGGCAAAAAACGTGCGCATTTTAGCGAGTAATGATCTCAAAGCATAGTTTTTATTGATCCATATCAAGTATAGGCGCCGCTTATACAAAGTAAAAAAGCCATAACAACTTAAAAAACAGACTGTTAATAATAAACCAAAGAGCTTACTCTTTAGGCGCAAGCTCTTTGGTGTCAGCAGAAAATTTTGCTTTCCACCAACGAATAGTCAGCGGCACTGAGGCATTAAGCATAAAGCAAGTAAGCATTAAGGTGTAAAAAGCTTCCACTGATAATATTTGATACTGCACAAATGCTATATTCATCACCACAAAAGCAAGTTCGGCGCGACCCAGCATACCAAAACCTATCATTAAGCTATCTGCCCAACTAAAGTGTCCAGTATAGCGCGCCGCTAAGCCAGCCGAGGCAATTTGACCAAAAAACAAGGCAATAAATAACAAAATAGCTTCGGGTAGCACAGACACAAACGTATCAAGATCAAAGATTAGTTTTGCCCCTAAAGTGACAAAAAACACTGGCCCTATCCAAGTAAAAGCAACGTTGTCAATAATTTCTCTCGCTTGCTGATAAAAATCTACCGCTTTGTCTTGATGAAAATCAAAGTACTCTCGGTGCACCACTAGGCCAGCCATATAGGCACCAATAGCAGGATGAAAGCCAAATTCATGCGCCAATAAACCCACGGCGACAGCAATCAGCATTAAAGACAATATGGTATATTCACCCTTACCCATAGACAAAAACACCCGTAAATTTATTTGACCTAAAATCGGAATTTTTTTCAATAAGCCTTGGCTGGCAGGAAACAACCAATTACCGATAATAACCACCATAACAAAAAAGGCGATAGCTTTACCTAACACCCAAGCAATACCTGCAACAGTTGGGCTGGCCTCACCCGTAGCAATGGGCACCATAATAGCGACTAAAGCCAACGAGCCAATATCATCAAGTACCGCTGAAGTCATAATACCTGTTGCTGCAGGCGTACCGCTTAATCCCTCACCTTTTAAAGAAACCATGGTAAGTGAAACAGCTGTAGCTGTCATTGCTAAGCCACACATCAACGCCATATTGGCGTCACTCCAAAAATGTAGCGCGAGAAAATAAGCGATTGAAAAAGGTGCTATTGCACCAAATAAGGCAATACCCCAACTACGTTTGATACTAGAAATAAAGTTATTGGTGTCTTCTTCAAAGCCTAAAGCAAACATAATGATAATAATGCCTAAATCGGCAAAATCTATGATAAAAATGGGCATTTCTTGCGGAAGAAAATTGAGATTAACCAAGACAGTACCGCAGAATAAATACCATAACACTGGGGTTAAACGAGTTTTATCTGCTAGAAAAGCAGCAACAAAAACACTGGCCCAAATAATGGCGAGAATAGCGAGGTCATGCATTAAAAAATCCCTTATAAGTGATAAAGACTTAGTGTTTCTGTACACTAAGATAATTATATTATGCTCAGAATTTTAATCGAGCAAAGCTTCTATTCACTTAGTTAACCTATCATTGTGCTAGGTCATACTTTCCAGTTAAATAATCGCTAAACTGGCTCAGTATTTTTAAGAAATCAGGTATTTTAGAACTACCGACTCTGTACAAGTTTTGCTTTCCACCAAACATTCACAAAACACATCTTCTCTATTGTTATTTTAAATACAATCGGTATTTATATTACATTTTGACCAACAGATCAGACCACATCAACTGGCTTTACCAGTTAGAACCATTAAGAGTAAATAATCATAAAAAACCACTAACCCTTTGAATAAAAACTAAAAATAAAAACTCACTTAGGAAAGTTTTCCCAGTAATTAAGGGGGGGAAATAAAACTTAATATTTTTATCGCCATTTTTGAATAAAACATGATTTATCGACCGTTTAAAAAAAGTACGCACTTGCACTAAACAAGTTGTTGAGATAATAATCAATGCAGCGGTTCTAGCCGTAATAATATCTATAAATAAAAACAATAAATAAAAAACAAAAAATAAAAAACAATAAGGAATATTATGAAAATTATTATGAAAATATGGTTATACGTTGCCTTGGTACTTTTAGTTAACTTATACACGCCATCGTCTGCTCAAGCACAAGCGACAAAATACCCCGTCGTGTTAGTTCATGGTTTTCTAGGGTTTGACGACATCCTCGGTATTGATTATTTTTACCGCATTCCAAACCGCCTAAGACAACAAGGTACAGAAGTTTTTGTTGCGCAAGTTTCAGCATTTAATACAACTGAAATACGCGGTGAGCAACTTCGCACATACGTACAAGCGGTACTCGCACAAACAGGTGCAGAAAAAGTTAATCTAATCGGCCATAGTCATGGCAGCCCAACCTCCCGTTATGTTGCCAGCTTAAACCCAGAAATGGTTGCTTCGGTAACGTCAGTCGGTGGTGTTAATTGGGGTAGTGGTCTTGCTGATGTATTACGCGGTGCCGTGCCCGTTGATTCATGGACTGAGAGCTTAATAAGCAGTGGCTTTGATGCTTTAGGCATAGTCATTAATTTTGCTTCTGGTGGTGAAGATTACCCTATTGATGGCATAGCGATGACTCATTCTTTAACAACAGCCGGCACAATTGAATTTAATCAAACATACCCAGAAGGTGTGCCAGAATATTACTGTGGTGAAGGTGAAGAAATAGCTAGCAATGGCGTACGCTATTATTCGTGGTCTGGTGGTGATCCAACAACTAATATTTTCGATGCTTCTGATGCTGCCTTAGCTTTAACAAGTCTTGCTTTTAATGACTCAAATGAGGCAAATGACGGCGCGGTATCTATATGCAGCTCGCATTTAGGTAAAGTAATTAAAGACGATTATAAAATGAATCACCTTGACGAAA
>MAAC01015438.1_pt1 | contig 25461 bp, 22 predicted proteins | sample 1115981 | NCBI WGS metagenome assembly MAAC01 (sample SAMN04961126, study PRJNA320927) | seawater metagenome | isolation source: sample BD02T64 sea water enriched with oil for 64 days | place: USA:Gulf of Mexico | collected 2013-07-27
AACTTGCTATGACCGCCCCGAAAAACTCAATTGATTTGTCACAATACGGCATCAACGATGTTAACGAAGTTGTTTATAACCCATCGTATGAGTTACTTTTTAGTGAAGAAACTAAAGCTAGCCTCGAAGGTTTTGATAAAGGCGTAGTGACTGAGCTAGGTGCAGTTAATGTAGACACGGGAATATTTACCGGTCGCTCTCCTAAAGATAAATATATTGTTCGCGATGATGTAACTCGCGATACCGTATGGTGGTCTGATCAAGGTAAAAACGACAATAAAGCCATGACCCCTGAAACATGGGATCACTTAAAAGGTTTAGTAACGACACAACTTTCTGGCCAACGTTTATTTGTTGTTGATACTTTTTGTGGGGCTGATGAAGCAACACGCTTAAAAGTTCGTTTCATTACCCAAGTTGCTTGGCAAGCTCACTTTGTTAAGAACATGTTCATTCGTCCAACTGATGCTGAATTAGAAAACTACGAACCAGACTTTGTCGTAATGAACGGTGCTAAAACAGTTAACGATAAGTGGCAAGAACAAGGTTTAAATTCTGAAAACTTTGTTGCTTTTAACTTAACAGAAAAAATTCAACTAATTGGTGGTACTTGGTACGGCGGCGAAATGAAAAAAGGTATGTTCTCTATGATGAACTACTACCTTCCGCTTCAAGGTATTGCTTCTATGCATTGTAGTGCTAACGTTGGTAAAGATGGTGACACTGCAATTTTCTTCGGTTTATCTGGTACAGGTAAAACGACCTTATCTACAGACCCTAAACGTGAATTGATTGGTGACGATGAGCATGGTTGGGATGATAATGGTGTATTTAACTTTGAAGGTGGTTGTTACGCAAAAACAATCAACTTAAGCAAAGAGAATGAACCAGATATCTACAACGCAATTCGTCGTGATGCATTATTAGAAAATGTTACGGTTGATGCTGAAGGTAAAATTGATTTTGATGATAATTCAAAAACAGAAAACACACGTGTTTCATACCCTATACATCACATCGATAATATCGTTAAACCTGTTTCTCGTGCAGGCCATGCTAAGAAAGTAATTTTCTTAACTGCTGATGCTTTTGGTGTTTTACCACCAGTGGCCAAGTTAACGCCAGAGCAAACTGAATATTACTTCCTTTCAGGTTTCACCGCTAAACTAGCAGGTACGGAACGTGGTATTACAGAACCAACACCTACTTTCTCAAGCTGTTTTGGTGCTGCTTTCTTAAGCTTACACCCAACTCAATATGCAGAAGTTTTACATAAACGTATGGACGCTGTTGGCGCCGAAGCTTACTTAGTAAATACCGGCTGGAATGGAACTGGCAAACGTATTTCAATTAAAGCAACCCGTGCCATCATTGATGCTATTTTAGATGGTTCAATTGATGATGCCGAAACTGAAATCGTACCACTATTTAACCTAGAAGTGCCTAAGGTGTTAGCAGGTGTTGAAGGTGATATTCTTGACCCAAGAAACACCTACGAAGATGCTAGCATTTGGAATGATAAAGCAGCAGATTTAGCAAAACGTTTTATTAATAACTTTGATAAATTTACTGATACTGAAAACGGTAAAGCACTTGTTTCTGCAGGTCCTCAGTTATAAAGTATTAGTTTAAGGCTAGTTTTTAATTAGCTTTACACAAGATAGTTTAAAGCCAGCTGTTAATGTATTAACAGCTGGCTTTTTATTACTTCCATTTAATTAAATGACTAACGAACTCAAAAAAGGCAAATTTAAATAGCTTAAAAGTAGTGTTATCGTTAGAACACCAGAGGAAGGTAAACTTTTGCCTGTAAGCCACCCAAAGGTTTATTTGACAGTTCAACTTTACCACCATGAGTGTCCACAATTCGCTTGATAATAGCTAATCCTAAACCACTACCCTCTGTCCCCCTAGCGGTATCTCCTTGAGTAAATGGTTGAAACAATCGCTCAATATCTGCATCTGGAATACCAGCACCATTGTCACTAACGATGAAAAATGCATAGTCATTTTCTACGCCAGTGAACACTTCGATCTTATCTTCAGTATAACGAATGGCATTTTGTACCAAATTAGCTAGCGCGCGCCTTACCGCTACGTGTCGTAAAGGAATTTTAGCGCACTCACCTGGATGAAAAGTGATTAATCTATCGCTGGGTGTTTCTACGTTCAACACCTCTTCAACCAGAACATTTAAATCACCAAGCTCTGCTTTATCTTTCGAATCATGACGAATATAATCAATAAATTGATCGATAATATTATTCATATCATCAATATCCGTTTCAATGCCTTCCTTTAGAAAAGCATCTTGTTCGTGCATCATCTCACTCGCCAAGCGAATACGAGTCAAAGGTGTACGTAAATCATGAGAAATACCCGCCATAAGTAAATTTCGATCTTCTTCGAGCTGCTTAATACCTTTTGACATATGATTAAAGGCTTGAGTTACCGCCATAACTTCTGAGGTTCCACGTTCAACAAGAGGGTCTGGAAAATCCCCCCGACCAACATCTTCTGCCGCAATTTCTAAAGACTTTAACGGTCGATTTAGTTGTCGAACAAAAACCCAACCGCCCATAACACTTAATAAACCAATAACAATCATAAAGAATATTAACGGCGAAAAACTCCCTTTTTCCATACCTATTAACGGAATTTTTACCCAGAGGTGTGGCGCCTGAGGTGCTCGTATCCAAAAAAGATACTCATCGCCTTGTGAAATTCTCACTTCAGCTGGCCCACCAAGCAATGCGGACATTTGTTCAGATCGATAAGGATACAATCCTGCATTAGCTAAACCAAACTTGTAGGCATCTTCTTCACGATAAACACCAATGCCCGTTTCATTATGAAATGCCTTCGCCATTTTTGGGCTTAACTTGGCATCATCAATATCAATGAAAACAACGCGTACCTGTTTAGCCAACAGTTGATTCATTTGTTGCTGGTTTGGCTCAATAACATAGAGCGCAAAAGAAATGTAGGAAACAATTTGATTGATAAACAGTAAAAAACCGATCAATAAAACCGTTTGTCCAAAAGCACTTCGTGGCAATATTTTCATATTAATGACTTAACTTAAAAGAATAACTAAGCAGGACTACCATCGGGCACAAAGACATAACCTAAGCCCCAAACCGTTTGTAAGTATCTTGGTTTCGCAGGGTCTTCTTCAAGCATTCGACGCAGTCGTGATACTTGAACGTCAATACTACGCTCGAGTGCTGAATAATCTCTACCACGCGCAAGATTCATCAATTTATCACGGGATAACGGCTCTCTCGGGTGAGTAACTAATGCTTTAAGTACGGCAAATTCACCACTGGTTAACGGCATACTAATATCGTCTTTTTGCATTTCACGGGTAGCTAAATTTAACTGGTAACCACCAAAGCTAATAACATTTTCTTCTAGTGCAGGTGCCCCAGGAGCTTCTTGAGTACGACGACGTAATACGGCTTTAATACGGGCAAGTAATTCTCTTGGATTAAAAGGCTTAGGCATATAATCATCTGCACCTAGCTCTAAGCCAATAATACGGTCAACCTCGTCACCTTTAGCGGTTAACATTACAATAGGAATATTATTAGAATTTTGACGTAAACGGCGACAAATTGATAAACCATCTTCGCCGGGTAACATTAAATCGAGTACTAATAAATGAAAGTTTTCACGTTCAAGCAGACGATCCATCTGTTCGGAATTAGCAGCACTTCGTACCGTAAAACCTTGTTCAACTAAATAACGCTCTAACAATGAGCGCAAACGCATGTCATCATCTACTACTAAAATTTTAGGTGTTTCTTGAGTCATATGTTGTTTCACCTTGCTCGATTTGTTTTTTATTATAAATATATGCCGTTACTATAAGTGATATTGCTTACAATAAGAAACTGGCAAAAGGAAAAGCCCCTAAGTATTTGTTACAATTTATGTAATTCCTAAGCTAGCTTAGGTTATTTTAAATAATGAATACTTTGCTCTGTTACACATTGAGTAAAACTTTTCTTGCGCTCGCTATGTGAAAGAGAAGATATCGCTTGCTTAACTAATTGCATCTTTTGATCTCGATCTGCTTTAGGTAAATGAGCAAGTTGCTCATGAAAGCAACCTAACAAACCAAAATTTAATGCCAAGTCTGATTGCATGGTATCTTCACCTAAACAGCTGTCTAGCTTTTCTGCCAAGGTGTTTTTATCCATTTCGGTGATTAAGTAGTTTAGCTTATAATCGACTTTGTCGGTTTTTCTCACCTGATTACACATAAAAAACATATCAGCAACCGCAACAACAGGAATTAATTGTTGATGCTGTTTACTAAAACGTTTTTTCAACCAGTCATTTTGAGCCTGCTCATTGCTAGGATTAACATCAACTGAAGTGCTCGCTGAGTTTACAGAATAAAGCCACCATGCTTGGCTGGGTAAAGCATAACAAGCAAGAACAACTAATAACAATTTTAACAGTATTTTCATATATACCCGTTCCACTTGAAGATGCATGATTCAGCTGGAATTAGAAACGCCTTCAGGCAAGGCATTGATTGAAGAGAATAGTTATTCTATTGTCGAAATCAATAACGCAGCATAAAGCGTTTATAAACCAGCCCCTTGGGGAAGGCTGAGCAAATCATACTCTACGTTACATTTCTTTTTAAGGGAATGACCCTTAATGAAAAAATGCGCCTTGATTATGAATCGCTCATACTTCCTGAAACGAGCATATTCAAGTGGAGCTGGTATAACTAGGCTCTAACAAATATAAATTGAATTCGATCTCTCTTGAGATATTGTGCATCACAGCTAAAACTAAGTATAGTTAACTTATGTTTAAAAAATGTAGGAAGTAATATGCCCAACTCACTAAAAACCTTAGCGAACCTATTATTAATAACCATGGCATTATTGTTCACTTTTAAAAGTGCACACGCGAGTGGACCAGTAAATGAATTTGAACAAGCGATGGAACAATACAAAGGTAAAGTCGTGTATGTAGATTTTTGGGCTTCTTGGTGTATTCCTTGTCGAAAATCTTTTCCATGGATGAATACCATGCAAGCAAAACATCAAGACCAAGGTTTTGTGGTGCTGAGCATTAACCTAGATGCAGAGGAAACATTAGCAAAGAAGTTTTTGAAACTGGCCCCAGCTAACTTTGCCATTATTTATGATGCAAAAGGAAAGTTAGCGCAAAAGTTTAAATTAAAAGGCATGCCTAGCAGTTACTTATTTGATCGCCAAGGTAAACTCATTAGTGCCCACACTGGTTTTAATGGTAAAAAGCAACAACAGTATGAACAGGAGATATCACAAGCATTAGCACGATAATAAGTATGCCGATTAGAAGGCAGTAATTGAGCAAAGGAAAATCTTGTCAAACATTACTGCTGTTTTCATAGTCTATTATTTTCTCGTATTTTTGGTGTATTTCACCCAGATATAAAGTCCACTTATTGATAAGAGAATCAATAACAATGCAATAAAATCCATAAAGAACACGCCAATATCACCGAGAATACGACCACTATGACTATCAATAATAATACGTTCTAGTGTTAAAAATTGAGCGCGATAAGCCAGTTCGGCCTGTTGTATTTTATCGTCAGATGCAAGTTCAGATTGCAACCATTTTGGTGTATTTATTGGTTGAATAACTTGCCAATCAAAAAAATCACCGTCTGTTTGATAATAACCATTTGCACTATCAACTATCACTTGGCCATTATTAATACTCATTGCTTTTATCATTTCAGGTACACCTGACTCAGTACCAAGCATATCAACTAACTCACCGTTAAGGTTGTATAGTAAAATACTTTGGCGAGTAGCTATAACAAATACTTTTTGCTGATTATGTTGCAAGAATAACTGACCAACACTAACAATTTTGGCATCGCTTTCAAACAATAAGTGGCCCTCAAGCCAGACGCTATTATTAACTACCTGAATAGTTTTTTGTTGATAGAAACGAACATCGTGGGGGACGGAAATACCATAATAATCAAGTAGCAGAGTACTTTTAATGGGTTGGTGCGCCAAGGATAAACCATCGGTATGGTTAAGAGCGACTCCCGTAACAGATAAAAAAACAATAAAAAACGCAGCAAATACGCCCAGTTTTCGATGCCACTTTCTAAAGGTACGATTTAGTTGTTGAGAGAATGGTTTAACAGTTTTTTTCATAAATATGCAGCAACTAAATAAAGGCTTATAAGCTTTTAAAGCAAGAGAGTAAAAAATAAGTCGTTATTTTGCCTGAGCATGTTCATTTTAGCTAGTATCTGTTTTAAAGAGTGACTTTACTATTTAACCACAGAGCAAGTCTGGCAACTTTTGTGGTTGCTCTTACCGACAAGGTTGCACCGGTAATGCCATCAATATGTTGACTAAGCGTGTTATCTTTTGTCAGTGTTGCACGCGTAAATTGTTCACTATAAAAATCATGACGCACTTCATCGCCTCGGGTTTCTCTAAAAGTAAGCACTTTGAGCTGTTTAATTGCATCTTTGTGAATATGCACGGCAATAGTGATTGGTTTTTCTTTACCTACCTCATTTAGAATCCAGACGTTATCATTAGCTTCTTGCCAGTAACGTATTCGCATACGACTATATTTATGACTAAGAATTTCTGCAATAGTTTCTTTATCTTCCGCACTTAACCACAAGACTTGCACAGCAGGCACTTGCTCAGTAAAAATTCCCTTAAGGAATTCCTCAGATGTTTGATATACCCCTTTAGCCATAACATTCATCGCTAAAATACAGTATAAAAGTACCAACAATAAAAACTTCTTCACAAGTTTACTCTTAACTTTTAATAAATAAAAAAGCTCAACACTGCACAAGACAAAGTTGAGCTACTTAGCTTAACAGATTATCAATGTTAACTAAAACTGATAACCAAAACCTAGGTTGAAGCCTTTTGAGTCTTTAGAACCACCCAAGTCTTCATAATCCGCTTTTAACACTACGTCTTCATGTAAGAAATAGCTAATACCAACATTTGTTGATTCAACAGTGGTTGAATCGCTATTACCTGCGTTGTTGTCATATTCTGCATAGCGAGCAAAAACGCCTACTTTTTCACTTATTCTATAAGAAGGTTCAACATACCAACCTGTTTGCTCATCACGACCTAACGCTTTTGCTTCATCACCATTGATGTCCCAACGCGCGTATAAAGCACGAATGGTGAAATCATTAACTTGATAAACAGCATGCGCTTCAAGTAATGTTGCATCTGCTGTATCAATAGGGGCGTCAAAATTATTGCCACCTTGAGTAATATCCGTTTGATACTGTACCGTTGCTGCTAGCTCTAAACCAGTAATTGCTGTGTATTTAACACGACCAGTATAAGCAAGGTTTTCTGCCGTTGCTTTAGCCACTTTTTGACGACCGTTACGAATTTTAAAGTCATCACCAACTTCTAAACCACTAGTCACTGCACCATCAAGACTTACACCGCCTACTGGCTTATAATTAAATGATAAACCAGCTTCCCACCATGTAGCAGGAATAATGTTTTTCTCAACACCGTTACGTTCAACACCATAGAATGTTGGTGGCTCATGCGTTTCATTGATAATGCCTACAGGGATTAAGAACAAACCAACTTTAGAGCTTGTCGCTTCATTAATATCAACTTCAACATAGGCTTGTTCAAGTTCAACTTCCCCTGATTTTCCTTCACCGGCAATAGAATGCTCTAGCTCAAATTCAGAGAAAAAACGTACGCTATCAGAAAACTCATGCCCGAAAAACAATACAAAACGGTGAAAATCTATCTTGGCATCTTTATCTTCATAGTTGTTGTAATGTAACTCGCCGTAGCCACCAATTGTAGTGTTAGCAAACATACCGCCAGCACTTTCAGTAACTACTTCAACTTGATCAGCAGTTGCTTCAAGTTTTTTTTCTGTTTCATCTAAACGTTGTTCTAGTGACTTAAGCACTTCTTGTTGTTGAGTAATGACTTTACGTAATTCAGTCGTTTCTTCGCTAGCGATAGCAGCATTACTTGTAAGCAATGTCGCAATAACCGAGGCAATTAATGTTTTTTTCATGTTATTTATCCAGAAAGTTATGTTATTTAATGTGACTTATATTTATTTTGCGACATTAAACCACAAACCAAACAAGAATCAATAGTATTTGCATTATTTATTAGATTAAAAAGTTCTTTATTGATTTAAATCAGATAAATTGTAGGTAAATATGCTACTAAAACGAAAAAACCTATTCCAGTTACACTGAAATAGGTTTTTTAAGTAATACCGATTTAATTAATTGCTATAAGAATGCAATTAACTATTTTTGTTGTATATGTACATCACGTTGTGGAAATGGAATGCTGATACCTGCTTTATCAAATTCAATTTTCACTTTTTCCATCATATCGAAGTAAATACCCCAGTAATCTTCTGCATTCGCCCAAGGACGAACGAATAAATTTACTGAACTTTCACCGTGTTCACCAACCCAAATATCGACTGCTTGGTCTTTAAGTACACGTTTATCTGCTTCAATTATTGTGCGTAAAAGTGCTTTTGCTTTGGCAATATCATCGTCATAACCAATACCAAAAACCATATCAACACGACGCGTACCGTTAACATTAATATTGGTTACACAACCGTTTGATAACAAACCATTTGGAATAATAATACGTTGATTGTCAAATGTTTTTAGGATGGTATTAAAAATTTGAATTTCTTCAACACTGCCAACATAACCTTGCGCTTTAATAGCATCACCATTTTTAAATGGACGGAATAATAAGATTAATACGCCACCAGCGAAGTTAGCCAAACTACCTTGCAACGCCAAACCAATTGCTAAACCAGCAGCACCTAAAATAGCAATAAACGAAGCCGTTTGAATGCCAAGCATAGAAGCAAGAATAATAATTTGAATCGCTTTTAATAACGTACTTAAAATACTTAATAAAAACTGGTGTAAGGTAATCTCAACCTTTTTCTTTTCTAGTCCTTTACCTACTAGGCCAAGCACTCTTTTGATAATAAAATTACCGACGAAATAAACAACGATGGCTAATAAAAATTGTACACCGAATTGCAGTCCCATCTCACCAAGCATTTGCATATAATGTTCGATTTTTTCTATATTGATTTCCATGAAAATGATATCCTAAGCCATGTTAAATAATAGTTAATATTAAGGTTAACCTTTAATTTACAATTGTAAGCTTTCTACAAAATGGTGTAAATTATAATCCACTTTATTTTCAGCCTTCAGTACATACTATTACCCGTGTGACATTCAAAATGTTTGAGTATAACAACACCATAAATATTAAACCTAACAAGGAACGTCCTTAATTATGGCAACCCCGCTATCTTTTTTTACTCACAAATTTTTTAAAATATTGTTAGCTTTATACTTGGGCTTATTTTTATGCATTTGGCTGATTTCGTCACCGGTAGCTAAACACTTTATCAACCCAATTTTAGCTGAACACCAATTACAACTGTCAGATGACGCGAGTATTCGGTTTAATCCCTTTTTAATGCGTTTCACCCTAAGTGATATAGACTTATCAAGCACAAAAAGCAAGCAGCAAGAGACTGTGTTTGCCTTGGAAGAATTAACATTACAAGTGGCTTTATGGCAATTAGCATTTGATAAAATTGTCTTGAGTGAATTTTCACTTACCCGAGGTACATTAAAAGTCACTCAGCATGATGATGATCTGATTATTGCCGGCATAAAAATTCCTCCGTCAACGGAAGATACAGAACTTACTGCAGAGCAAGTTAACGACCAAGCAAATGAAGAAACGGTTAATGAACCCAGAACCAGTATTCCTTATCAACTGGTATTACCTAATTTTCTCTTGAGTCAGTTTCATATTGAAATAGAAAGAAACAACCAAAAAGCAAAAAGAAAAACTCATCACATAGAGATTGAACAACTCACATTAAGTCAAATAAAAGCAACCGAAACTAAGCAAGAAGGTAATTTATCATTGATCGCTTTGGTTGATAAAACCCAGTTAAAACTTTCTGCGAATACACAATTAGTATCAGGTAAAGGTGATATCCGCAGTAACTTACTTATCAATAACTATCCTATTGATAAATTAGCACCGTATGTTGAACAACTTACTGAATTAAAAGGCTCTCTTTCTTTTAATAGTCAACAAACAGTGACCCTTGCTGAACAAGGTATGAATTTTAAAGTACAAAAAGCCAGCTTAAAGTTACAAGATTTATTGTTAGGTTTAGCTGAACAAAATTTTACTCTTCAAACCTTACAACATAATTTTTCTGATGTTGCTGTTCACTTACAAGACAACAAGATTACTCACCTAGCAGGTAATAGTAGTATAAAGCTAACTGATGCTCTGCTTAGCCAAAATGAAAGCAAAGCAATCATTACCGCCTTTAAACAACTTAGTCTAGATGATATCAATTTTGTGTTAGATGATGAGCCCAGTATTGATATTACTGATATAGTAATGGATGACTTACTTTTCTCTAAAAAAGCGACATTAGCTGATGCTGTAGCCGAAAAAGCGATGGATAGAATTAACAAACTTGCTGCGGAAGATGGACTTGATATCGCTGCTGATGCCATTGTGAAGCTGCCGCCAGTGATGCAACTAAAACAATTAACGGTAAACAACTTACACATCCACGAAAAAAGTATTGATATCAATAGTATTATTTTTGACACCTTAGTTGGTGAGATTATTATTAAGGAAAACAAAGATATTGCTAATTTAATTGTTTTGGATGATAAAACAAGCGAACAAAGCTCTGCACAGCCTACTGTTACAGAGGAAGTCGCTGCTATTGAATCAGAAATAAAATCAAAAGAGGCAGAAGCGAACCGTGATGGCTTTGTTTTCAGCTTCAAAGAACTTCGTTTTATTAATGAAAACTCTTTGGCTTTTACTGACTTTAGTGTTGATCCAATCTATCAACGTACTTTATTTCTAGACACCTTAAATGTCGGAGCTTTAAGCAATAGCAAAGAGAAAAAACAGGAGCAAACCCCTTATACCCTTGCGGGTCGTAGTAATAAGTACGCCAACTTCAGCTTATCAGGCTATTTACAACCGTTCTCGGAACTTGCCACTTACCATATTGAGGGGGATTTCAAAGAATTTTCGTTACCTGCTATTTCTTCATACCTGAAAGCTTCAACAGGTATTGAAGTGAAAACAGGCCAACTAAATACCGCTTTAGATTTAAGCCTTACTGGTGATGAAGTTGAGGGGAATATTATCGTACTGCTACAAGCGCTAGAAACAAGTTTAGTTGATAGTGATGAGGCGGGTAACCTAATTGATCAAGGTGCATTACCATTAAATATGGCAATGGGCATGCTAAAAGATGGTGATGGTAATGTAGAGCTCGATGTCCCGCTAAGTGGCTCTATCTCAGATCCAAAATTTGGTTTAAGTAGTATTGTTACCTTGATTACCAAAAAAGCTATTATGTCTGCGACACAAGATTATTTAATGACCACTTTTGTCCCTTATGCCAACATAGTATCTATTGCAATAACTGCTGGTGAATTCGCCTTAAAGTTACGCTTTGATGATTTAGAATATCAAGTTAAGCAAATTGAGCCTGATAATAGCCAAAGCGCCTACTTAAAAGACTTCATTGCCTTAATGCAAGACAAAGAAGATACCCGTATAACAATTTGTGCTATCAGCACACCAGCAGATATAGGCCTAAAAGCCGGTATTTCTGTAGAAAACAAAGCAGATATTAAGAAATTACTCGACCTTGGCGAGCAACGTGAGCATGCTTTTAAAGACCATTTAATTGAACAAGGTAAAATTGATTCATCACGTATTTTATTCTGTAAGCCTCAAATAGACAGCGATGAAGGCGCAATACCACGTATTGGAATATCCGTCTAAATTATGGCTATCAATAATAGTTCAATGTAGTAATATCAATTAGTTAAAATATAAGGAGATTTAAAATGAAAGGATTTACTAAGTTTTTCATAGCGCTATTGTTGCCATTACTTTTAACTAGTAATGCTTCAATTGCAGCGCAAGTAGCAACAACTGACAAAGAGAAAATAACAAATCAGCACGGTAAATTAGTCTGGGCTGACCTTTACACCGGAGATGTTGAGGCTTCACTTAAGTTTTATCACGACACTTTTGGCTGGACAGTTAAAGAATTCGCTAAAGAGCAGGCAAAATATCATTTACTGTACGATAATGGTCAAGCCATTGCTGGCGTACTTGCTCGTGATTCAAAGCGTAATAAAACAGATAATGCCTTATGGGTTGGTAGTATAGATACTGATAATGTCTCTAGCAGAAGTGAATTAGCGGCTAAAAACAATGCCACTATAATATTGGCACCTCATGATTTTACCCTTTATGGTAAAAGATCGGTATTAGCTGATCCACAGGGCGGCGTTATTGCACTGCTTGAGTTGGACCTGATCAACAAAAACCATAAAAAAATAAGTAATAAATGGGATTGGGCTCAGTTATTTAGCACTAATACCAAGCAAGCCGCTTTATTTTATCAAGACACTTTTGGTTACAGCTTAGAACCCATTAATGCCAAAAAAGATAGCTTCTTTTTAATTCAGGCAGAAATGATTCAAGCAAGCATTGTAAAACTACCTGAAACATTTGAGCAAAGAGATCGTTGGGTCAACTTTATTGAAGTTAACAAGCTCAACACTGTACTATCAAAAGCGACAGCCAATGGCGCAACGGTTATTTATCACCCAAAAAACAGAGGTTTAGCCATTATTGCTGATCCTAATGGCGCATTACTTGGTTTAACACAGCAGGAGAGTGAATAATGAAACAACTTAAGACCTTATTACTCATATCTACTGTCGTTATTGTTACCTCCTTTTTGACCGCGTGTGAAAATACCCATGTAAGTGGCTCAATGAGCTATGGTATGGGATATGGCGCGGGTTATCCAATGTACTATGGCAATGGTTATCATCGTCATACTAACGTTGTTGTTGTTAAGCCATCTAGAAATAACCGCTCTCGACCTAGCCGATCCAAGAGACGTTAGTCTAGACAGGTTATTTTATCTATTGTTACGCATAATTGAAGAGAATTACTTTTGAAAATAATGACTCGCCAAGATAATTTTATTTATCTCACTTTTGCTTTAATTTTATTATTACTTGGTACGTCGTTAGCTCAGCAGTTTTTTGAAGGTTCCGTGCAACGCTTAGTGCAGTCTGCCACCATAGTGACGTTATTAGTTGCTGTTTGGGGAGTTGATTCAAAAGATTTCGTTCTGCGTAAAACCTTTATTTTTCCCATCGCTATTTTATTCTTTTCTTTTTTTGGTGCTTGGCTTGATGATGCTGGCTTTGACCAAGTTTATTTACTGTTGCTATTAAGTTTCTTTATCTCAAGTGCTCTACGCACGGCTAAACAAGTATTATTTACTGGTGATATTGATGGTAATAAAATTTTAGGGGCTATTTGTTTGTATTTATTAATGGGGCTAATTTGGGCGGTACTATACACCTTGGTACAACTGACTTTTCCTGGTTCATTTACTAACATAAGCAGTAACAATGAATGGTTTAGTTTATTCCCTGACTTTATCTATTTTTCCTTTGTTACTATCACGACGTTAGGTTTTGGCGATATTTCGCCTGTTTTACCTATTTCAAGATTTTTAGTTTATTTTGAAGCAATAGTTGGGCAGTTTTACTTAGCGATATTAGTGGCGAGTTTAGTGGGTTCACATATGAGTAATTTCGGAGCAAACAATAATTCACCTCAACAAAAGTCACCTCAACATAAGTCACCTAAAAATAGCTCAGCTAAAACGAGTTCATCTAACAAGAATTTATTCAACAATGCTCCTAGTGACAAATCCACCAAGCAAACATAATAATAAGTAATTAACGTAAGGAAACTACCATGAAAAACCAACAAGAGTTAACCAGTGATCAGGCATTTAACCGCCGAGTTATTGATATCGCCATTAAGCTTGCTGCCATGGCGATGATCATTCTATGGTGTTTTTCTATTATTAAACCATTTATCTTAATTACCATTTGGGCTGCTATTTTAGCTGTCGCTTTATATCCTTTACACGAAAAGCTCACTGCAACACTTAAAGGTAATAAAAAACTCGCTTCAACCATTGTTGCCATTGTTGGGATATCAATTATCGCTATCCCATCAATTAACCTATCTGCTTCTGCTATTGATTCTGCTCAACATGTCTATACGGGGATTGAAGAAGGCACTTTAAAAATTCCAGCTGCTGATGAAAGCATTAAAGAATGGCCACTCGTGGGTGAGAAACTTTTCAACTTTTGGCAAGATGCTTCTCAAGATATTCAAAAAGTTGCAGGCCAATATCCTGAACAACTAAAATCTATTTCAAGCACTTTATTGTCAGCTGTAGCAGGTATTGGTGGCGGTATATTACAGTTTATTGTTTCGTTGATTATTGCGGTAGTGTTTATGGCAAAATCAGCCCCATTACATCAAGGTCTGAGTAAGTTGATGCGTCGCTTGATGAATGACTTTGGCGACAGAACAATTAGTACCACTATTGCTACTATTCGTAGTGTTGCTACTGGCGTACTTGGCGTTGCAGTTATTCAATCACTAATATCTGGTGTTGGTTTAATGATTGCTGATATTCCTGGCGCTGGTATCTGGGCAATTGCCGTGCTTATTTTAGCTATTGCACAATTACCGCCCATTCTAATTTTAGGGCCTATTGCAGCGTATTATTTCTCTGTAGCAGACACCACACCAGCCATCGCCTTTTTAATCTTTAGCATTATTGTTAGCGCTAGTGACGCTTTCTTAAAACCACTATTTTTAGGACGTGGTATGAGCATCCCAATGTTAGTTATTTTACTCGGCGCTATTGGCGGTATGCTACTTTCAGGTATTATTGGTTTGTTTGTCGGCGCGGTAGTATTAGCGTTAGGTTATGAATTAATGATGGATTGGTTAAGCCATACGCCAGCGAGTAAAGAAATAAAGAGTGAGGTTGAGCAGAGCGAGTCTTAAGCTTAATATCTCTACGGCTCACCTTGAGCAATGACGTAGTTAATCGCATAAAAAAAGCGGTATAACCAGTAAGGGTTAGGCCGCTTTTTTGTGTCTGTTTATTTATAAATAAAGTCAAACGAAGCTAACTTATACCAATCGGATTAATCCAAGAAGGTTAATTTTTCAGGGTTACAGGTAACTTACCTCGTGCCATATTTTTAGTAAAAATAACCGCCATACTGGCATTAAATCCTGGGCTTATACTCTGCTTTTTTTCACTCTCATAAATTCTATCGTCAAAATTTAACAACACAGTATCGGCCAGTTCACTGTACTCATTTATTAAAAATGGTGAGCCCTTAGCAATAAGAATTGAGGGTGTTCCTAGTTTTCCGGCTAGTGTTAATTGCTGTTTTAATAACGTTGCATAGGTCAGTTTTTCCTGTTGCTGAGCAGCACTACCATAGCTTGGCGTTAAATCGTCCATTCCGCCTAAATCAACTAAACTCGCCGTTTTAATATCGACAGTAGCAATAACCACATCTGCTTCACTTAGCAGCGACCTCATTTGCTTATCAGTCTCGGCTGTATCAGCAAGAAAGTGGCTAATAGTGATATTTTTAACTTCACTTGCTGGCAATATTGTTGCTAAGACGCTATTTGCCGCATAGGTTAACGCGACTAGTTCTTGTTGGTTTGCAACGACAAAATGCAATCGTTTGATGCCAGCAATATTAAGAGGTAACAGCTGATTATTTTTCAATAATGTTATGGCAGCATTGGCAAGCGCTTGCTCTGTAATAATATGATTTTCATTGGCAATAACAGTGTTAGCCAATAGCAATTGCTGCGCTACTGATTCTTTGGACACTTCAACATATTGCTTCTTATAACGGTTTAATCTCACAACAGATTGCTCAAATTCAGTTAACTGATATTCATTGTGCTCAATACGCGTTGCTAAGACCTTAGCGACTTTTTTAATAAAGTTATAAAACTTGTCTATATCCTCTGGTGTTCTCACCTTAAATGACATCACCGCAAGATCGGCACCCGCAACAAAGGTTTCAACGACAGCCTCAACATCAGTAAAAAAATGAGTAATACCCGCCATATCAAGGGCATCTGTAGCAATAATGCCATCAAATCCCATTTTTTCTCTTAACAATTTCGTTAAAATTTTGCGAGACATAGTAGCGGGACGAATTAGTTTTTCACCACTTTTACTGACAAATAAACTATTATCAAGGGCTGGATACTGAATATGTGCCGTCATTATCATGGCTGGATTAGCGTGTTCAATAGCCCAAGCAAAAGGGGCAAGATCAACCTTATCTATAGTCGCTCGATCATGGTTAACTCGGGGCAAACCTAAATGACTATCAACGTGCGTATCACCATGACCAGGAAAGTGCTTCAACGTGGCCATCACACCTTGCGCTTGAATGGCTGTTACCGCGCTAGCACCAAGCTCTGCTACCTGGCTAGCTGACTCACCAAAAGATCGTGTATTAATCACGGGGTTATCAACATTGGTATTTACATCAACTACAGGGGCATAGTTATTATTGATACCTAAGGCTTTTAGCTCTTTTGCAATAACCATATTAACTTGCGCAGCAAAGTGAGTGCCATGTTGAAGATAGCTAGCTCCGATGGCCATATTCCCCGCAAAGCCAGTCATTTTAGCAAAACGAGCCACTCGGCCGCCCTCTTGATCCATTGAGATAATCAAGGGTTTGCCTTGCACTGATTTTACTGCTGCTTGTTGAATATCATCGGTTAACTTAACCACTTGTGCTATCTCTTGCACATTTTCAGCAAACAAGACGATACCACCAACATTACTGGCGCTAATCATCTGTGCAAGCTCTTTGGGTAGTTCAGTCACTGCTTGTCGGCAATGTTTTGACGTTGGCACACTGGCCTTGCCATTTATATCCGGACAAAAGTATCGAATATCGAGAGACATTCTTTGGGCGATTTTTCGCTCAAATTGAGTAAATGCTGAAGTGCTCGTGGTCTTATTGGTCATATTTTTTTCTGTTGCCTGACTTTGACAAGCGCTAAGCGCAATGGAAACTATCATTATTAGCGCGCTTGGCACTCGGTAAATTCGCTTATTACTCAATAAAATACTCGGCAAGTAACTCGGTATAGAAATAGGTACATTATTTGGTAAATAGTCCATTAAAGACAGAGCCTACTTACTAAAAGCGAGAACATATTTTACCAGCTTATTGATACCTACTGCCGCTTCACTGATCGATTCAGCCAGCATATAGGCTGGTGTTGTCACTATTTTATGTGCTTCATCAACGACTACATCAGCAACATCACAATCGATATGAATTAAACCTTTGGCAGCAATTAATTTAGCAGTCGCATTATCTTTGCCAATAGTTCCTTTCACGCCTGCTGGATAAATCAGCGGTAGTAAAGCAGGCGCTATACACATAAAACCTGCTGGCTTTTCTACCTTAGCAAAAGCTTTAGCTGCGGTTAATACTTGCTCGTTAACACTATAGTTATCATTGTCTAAAGCAAAGCTACTTAAATTCTTTGCCGCGCCAAAACCACCAACAAAGATGATGGCATCAAACTCTTTTTCATTCAGTTCTATCAAATCTTCTACATCGCCACGACCAATGCGCGCCGCTTCAACCAATACATTACGGCTTTCATCTTCGCTCACTTCACCCGTAAGGTGATTAATAACATGGTGCTGAGCTATATTTGGCGCAAAACAACGATAAGTGGCGCCCTGCTGGGCTATCGCTAATAAGGTAATGACTGCTTCTTGAATTTCACTGCCATCATAAACACCACAACCACTAAGAATAACCGCTATATTTTTCATTTTTAATCCTTTCTTTCTAGCTATTTTTTATTGCTAAACCATACCATTAGCTGACAGCATAATACTACCAACACAGCAAAGAACATTAACAAGGCAAACGGCTTAGCGCTGCCATCATAAAAGAACGCTAAAATAGGCCCCGCAAGCGCGCCAATTCCCCAGCGAAGGGTACCAATAACCGCCGTTACTGTTCCTGAATGCGCGGGGAATTTAGTTAGAATTAAGGCATCGCTATTTACCGCTATCATGGAAATACTGCCCATTAGCGGAAAAATAGCCACCACCGTATAGATTAACGATAATTCAAATACATTCACCAGCATCAATGCTGTTGCAGCCATTGTTGCTAGGGTTAAGCCAAACCGTAACATTGCCCTTGAACCTTTACGTACTACAAAACGGGTATTGGTAAAATGTGCCGTCATTAACGCTAAAATATTTAAAGCAAACAACAAGCTAAAAGTATATTCTGACACATCAAAAATAGTTAAATAGACAAAAGGAATCGCGGTAATGTAAGCGAAAAAAGCCAATGAGATCATCATTGATGAAATGATATCTAGTCGGGCTTCCGCATTGCTCAGCACAATTTTGTAGCGCTGTATAAAGCTCATCTCTGTTTTTTTAACAGCGGGCCCTTTTGGCAAAACCACATCACTCGAATTTGGTAGATAATAACTCACCAGCAACAGTACAATGAGACTGTAAGCAGCTAATACATAAAAGATAAGTTGCCAACTGTGTGCCAATAACAACACACTGCCTATGCTCGGCGCTATCATAGGTGCTAACATCATGATCATGCTGACATATGATAGCCCTTTCGCGGTATCCTTACCGTAATACTCACGCACTGCACCCGGAACAACGACTGTTGCGGCACTGCTGACAAAAGCTTGAAAGAATCTAACGGTAAGAAATTGTTCTATATTACTCACAAAAGGTAATAGTAGACTGGCGATAAAAAATCCGCCGATACCCAGCAGAACAAGGGTTCGACGCGGGTGTTTATCTGCCATAGGACCAAACAATATTAAACCAAGCGCATAACCCAATAAATAAATGCTTAAGCTATTTTGCACCATGCTCATGGGTGTATTTAAATACTCAGCTAGCGTAGGCATAGCGGGTAAATACATATCTACCGCTAAAGGGGAAACGGCTAATATTGAAGCTAATAGGGGTAATAATAACTTCAAAGGTACTTTAAGCTGCGCTGATGCTTCCGCCATATCACCATGCTTTATTGCTATATCAGTGTTTAGTACATTCTTACTTTGCTTGGCATTATCTGGCGCTGTCATTGTTTTTCCATCAGCTGTGCTGTTTTTTGTTTGCTCGTGAATTCGTACACTAATTTACCTAATACCTTAATGGCCATTTCAACATTTTCCCCCCATTGCACGCCATAACTTACCCGCATGTAATTTTGATACTTTCCTGACGGAGAAAATATTGCCCCTGGAGTAAAACTTACTCCTTGCGCCAATGCTTGTTGAAAAAACTCACCCGTTTTAACATGTGATTGACAACGTAACCAAAGCACACTGCCCCCTTGGGGTTTTGAAATGCACACTTCTTTAGGAAAGTGTTCAGCAATTAACGCCCGCATACGCTCACAGTTATATGCAAGGGTTTTACGCAAGACACAAAGGTGACGATCATAATCGCCACTTAGTAAGTACTCATTCAATGTCCATTGTTGCAACATAGATGTTGAACTTGATTGTGCTCTTTTTATTCGTTTCGCCTGCTCTTCAAACTTACCAGGCAATAGCCAACCAATGCGATAGCCTGGTGCCGCTGTTTTGGAAAATGAAGAACACGTCATCACCAGTCCTTTTTCAGAATACAACTGCGCAGGTTTTGGTTTGTTATCGGTAAAGTATATTTCGCTATAAACCTCATCTTCAATTAATGGAATATCATGTTGCTCTAATAGCGAAACCATCGCTTGGCGTTGTTCATCAGTTTTCATTGAACCTAACGGATTGTTTATCGCCGTTGAAAATAAACAGGCAGTAATGTCATGCTGATTAATAGCCTCGGCTAAATCTTCGACACAAACACCGTCTTCTGTACAGGTATAAACTTCAAGTGCTTTCATACCTAATGTTTCAATCAATTCGATCATGCCAAAAAAGCACGGCGATTCAATCGCAATAATATCACCGCGGTTGGCGACACATTGCAGCGCAATGGAGAGTGCTTCTTGCGCGCCATTGGTGATGACAATGTCGTCTGGATTTGTCTCAACACCTTGGTCTTGATAGCGAAATGCCAGTTGCATGCGTAATTTGGCATCGCCAGTTACTGGGCCATAGCTTACCGCCTTTTCTGATACTTTACTTAAGACTGAGCGCATCAGTCTGGCAAGGGTTTTATCGGGCGGATGTGCTTGAATAGGATTTGAGATCCCCAAGGCTACAGTATTAGGTAAATGCACCGCCGCATGAACTTGTTCAATCATACTGCGACCTTGCACTTCCACAGGATCACACTGCGCCCACTTTGCAGGTCTTGGCTTAAGCGTGCGTGCTTGCATTGCCTGCAAGTAGTAACCTGATTGTGGCTTTGCACAGACTTGTCCTTGTCGCTCTAATTCAATATAAGCCTGCTTAACCGTTGGTACACTTATATCAAACTGGCTACTTAGTTTACGTAAACTAGGTAGCTTATCCCCTGGGTGTAACGCACCTATTTTTTTTTGGTGTTCAATAAAATCAATTACTTGTTGATACAAATATGCCGAAGAACTTTTATCTAATAATTTCATTTTTATGGCCTTTCTACCAACAACAACTGTATAGGTTACATTTTCATATTTTTGTATATGTTATTAAATCAAAATATCATTACAATGTCACGCTTATCCTCTTAACCCCTTCCGCATAAAGAAGTGACTACTTTTTTATACGGATTAGAATAAGTCCTACTTATGGAGTGGCAAAGTTAATGAACAATACTCTTTTATACCTAATTACCGTCCTAATCTGGGGATCAACTTGGATAGCTATTAATTACCAATTAGGTGATGTCGCGGCTGAAGTATCTCTTGTTTATCGATTTGGATTAGCTGCTTTATGCATGTTCGCTTACTGTCGCTTCAAGAAATTACCGTTGGAGTTTTCCGCCAAACAACATGTGCAACTCTTTGCTTTTGGTTTAACTCTGTTCGGCTTTAATTATTATTTACTTTATAACGCACAGGCCCATATTAATTCAGCATTAACCAGTATTGCTTTCTCCACGTTGATGATGGTGAATATTCTCAATGCACGTGTTTGGTTTAAAACTCGCATTTCAAGCCAAGTTTATTACGGTGGCGCACTTGGCTTAATGGGTATTGTTACCTTGTTTTGGCCACAAATAAGTAATGTGCATTTTGGTGACAGTACTTTACTGGGCTTAGGTTTGTGTCTAATTGGCGTATTCTTCGCGTCTACCGGCAACATGATATCTATCAAAAATCAGCACGACAAAATGCCCGTACTACCCGCCACGGCTTGGGGCATGATGTACGGCAGCCTATTTATGTTCGTTGTTGCGATTGTTCAGGGGCAAACTTTTAACTTTTCTTATACCTTTGAGTACATCAGCTCATTGTTGTATTTATCAATATTCGGTTCTGTTATTGCTTTTGGTTGTTATTTAACCTTATTAGCTCGTATCGGTGCACATAAGGCCTCTTACGCCACGATTATGTTTCCCGCAGTCGCTGTGGTTATCTCAAGCTTTTTCGAAGGTTTTATCTGGGATAGTTATACATTTATTGGCTTAAGTTTGATGTTAGCAGGTAACTTAGTAGTACTCGCCAAACCAGGTATGCTAAAACGTTTCAACTCTACGAGTTTAAAACAGGTGAACTGTAGTGATGCAAAATAAATTTGCTTAAATTAATCGCGTTAGCCATGTTAAAGCAAAGCACAAACTTGCTATAATAATGACAGACTAAACTAATTCAAACTTAGCCAACCAACTTTAAAGTAATTTAGGTAACCTAATGCAACGACTAGCCCCAGCTTTACGTCAAGACAATGTACCTCTTGATTTAATTTCATTAATAAAAACTATTTTAGCGGCCACGAAAGAGATTTCGTTTCGTGTTAGCCAAGGCCACTTAGGTGACGTGATGGGCTCAACCCTTGATGAAAACATTCAAGGCGAAGTTCAGAAACAATTAGATGTGGTTGCCAATGAGTTATTCAAAGATATTTTACTTGAGTCTGGTTTCGTTAAAGCTATTTCATCAGAAGAAGAAGATCACTCAGTTGCTGGTGATGAAAATGGAAAATATATTGTTTCTTTTGATCCCCTCGATGGTAGCTCAAACATAGACATCAATTCATTGATTGGTACTATTTTTTCTATTCATGAAGCGCCTAAAGATATTGCTGCTGGTGATGATGACATGTTCAAGCAAGCCGGTGACAAGCAAGTATGTGCTGGTTATGTGCTTTATGGTCCATCAACTATGTTAGTGATGACTACAGGCAGCGGTACGCACTTTTATGTATTAGATAGAACTCATGGCGGTTACCTTTTGGTAGAGCGCAATGTACAAGTCCCTACCGATACGCAAGAGTTTGCCATCAATATGTCTAACCAGCGCTTTTGGCAAGCACCTATGCAAAATTACATTGGTGATTTACTTGCCGGTGATACTGGCCCACGCGAGAAAAACTTTAATATGCGTTGGATAGCTGCCATGGTAGGTGATATTCATCGTGTTTTATGTCGTGGTGGTATTTTCACTTACCCTGCCGATAGCAGAAAGCCTGAGCAACCATACAAACTACGTTTAATGTATGAAGCTAACCCAATGGCATTTTTACTTGAGCAAGCGGGTGGTTTAGCCATGACCAGTGAAGGTCGTATTATGGATATAGAACCAGATAGCATCCATCAACGTGTTGAAGTTATTATGGGCTCTAAGAATGAAGTTGAGAAATGCTTAAGCTACTATAAGTAAGGTTTACAGAGAAATAAGATTAATAAAAAAGGCTTATTGTTTTAAACAATAAGCCTTTTTTATATTTATTAGCCAAGCTCAGTTTAGTATGTTCTTGAAAAGCTATAACTGAAACGCTTTTCCATTAACAGTTAGTTGACTTTGGACATATTTGGCTTCAACAGTAATTTCATTATCTTGGCGGGTTAAGTAACCTTGTTTAACAAAGTTATCCACCATAGAAGCCATACCTAATTTACTTAGGAATGCCATAGGTACTTTACCTTTAGCATCGGCTTCTAAAGCCTTAATTAAGGCCATTGAATTCAAATTAGCACTATCAAATAAATATTTATTGATAGTAAAATTAAATTCACTCGCGATCTTCCCTTCATCAGTAACAACACTTAGATCTGTTATTTTCAAATTGGGATCTTTGGCGAGGATTTTTTCTGCAACTGTTGATAGCGCTTTTAGGCTTTCTTCAGAGTCATATTCACCTGAAGCATTAACGGACAAGTTAGCCATAGCCGTATTTAACTCTTGCAAAGCATGGACGTCAATATTAGCTAACAGTATCGCTACGTTCGGCTCTTTAAAATATTGTCCTGAAGCGCTAATTTCTTTCGCTTGATAGTTTAACGCAAGCGCTAATAAATCATTTTCTAATGAAACCTCACTAGTTAAAACGGCTCCATCTAGAGAAAAAACTTTACTGTTATCGTTATAAACATTAATCCCTGCAACTGTAAAAGTGGCATCGCCTGTTAGGATTGCCGTTCCTGCAAGATAATCACCGCTAACAACTTTTTGCTTAGTAGACATATCGACAGCGCCAATGACCAGGCGTTCATCCTGTCCTTTAACATCAAGACCTTCCCAAGAAAAATCGCCAATGATATGCTCATTATTAATTAAGGTAAATTGGGCTGAAGATGGCTCAGAGACAATTACGCTATCAACATCTTGATAAGTTATTTTATCAGTATCAATGAAGGTGGTAACTTCTTTACTAAAGCTCAGTAATGCACCGACATGCAGTTTTTCGTTAATAATATCAACTATGCTTTCATCTAGTTCAAGCGCTGAGAACTTGAATTTTACCGCTGAATAGCCTAAGCCCAAATGCCAATTTTTCTCTGTAATGATTACAGGGCCAAAAGAGATATTTTCTTCTACGATAATAGTCACCTCATTGATGCTATTATCTTCTAAGGCTATTTTCATTTCTGACACGACATCAGCGCCGAACCAACCACTGCTATATTGACTGGTTGTTAAGGTGATGCCATCCGTTTCATTAAGTGTTGCAAGTACTCGTTGACGTTCTGTTTCAACCATAGAGCCAATAAATTTTGGCGCAATTAGCAAACTAACTAAGATTAAAACTATAGCGATATATATTTTGTTCATTTTTTAAATTCCCTTTTAAAATAACTTTTAAGTTCAATTCTCCATTATCAAATTGAACGTTGGCGTACCATTTCAAACAAACAGATGCCAGTTGCCACTGATACATTCAAACTCGAAACACTACCTGCCATCGGTAGCTTCACTAGTTGATCACAGTTTTCACGGGTTAATCGGCGCATGCCTTTACCTTCGGCGCCCATAACAAGTGCCATAGGTCCAGAAAGTTTTACATCATACAAACAAGTATCTGTCTCTCCTGCTGTACCAACAATCCATACACCTTGCTTTTGAAGCTGCTTCATCGTTCTTGATAAATTAGTTACTTGTACTAAAGGCACGCTTTCAACTGCCCCTACAGCAACTTTGCGAACGGTAGGCGTAATTTGTGCGGCATTATCTTTTGGTACGATAATAGCTTGTACGCCTGCAGCATCAGCATTACGCAAACAAGCACCTAGATTATGTGGGTCAGTGACACCATCTAAAATAAGAAAAAATGGTGCGATTGATTTTTTTTCTGCAGCGAGGATTATGTCGTCTAAGTCATTTTCTGTATAATTTTTACCCGGTCTTACACGTGCAACTACACCTTGGTGTTGCTCTCCTTCACTTTTTTCGTCAAGCACTTTACGACTTGCTAATTGCGTACCGATACCGTATTTTCGTGATAAATTAATGATTGGCATCATGCGATCATCTTCACGACCTTTTAATAGCCATATTTCAATAAAACGCTCGGGTGCTACGTTAATTAAGGCATTAACTGCATGAATACCAAAAACTAACTCTTCATTTTTTGCCATGATCTTTCTCTGTCTCTAAATTAATAACCTGAGTGATAAGGATTTACTCTTTTGTCGCGCTTTTACGGGCATTTTTTCCTGGGCGTTTTTTACGTGCGCTGCGTTTTTTTGCTTTACTCTTTTCTTTTGGTTTGTCTTTGGACTTGTCTTTTTTGGCTTTAGGTTTTTTACTTGAGTTAGCGTTAGGCTTTGCTTCTATCGTTTTTTTGCTTGAACGCCTAGCTTTATCTGTACCTTTCCCTTTAGTCTTGCCTTGGCTTTCTTCCGCCTCAGAGCCTTCAAGTCGTAGGTCTATTTTCTTTTCATCGAGGTTAACTGCTGCAACTTGAACCCGAATTTCATCACCAACACGGTACTTTTTGCCACTATTTTCACCGGTCAGACACATACGTACGTCATCAAAATGATAAAAATCACGACCAAGAG
>MAAC01020244.1_pt1 | contig 25454 bp, 23 predicted proteins | sample 1115981 | NCBI WGS metagenome assembly MAAC01 (sample SAMN04961126, study PRJNA320927) | seawater metagenome | isolation source: sample BD02T64 sea water enriched with oil for 64 days | place: USA:Gulf of Mexico | collected 2013-07-27
GTACTTAAAGGCTTAGATGCGGTTCGTAAAAGACCCGGTATGTATATTGGTGATACCGATGATGGTACAGGTTTGCATCACATGGTTTTTGAGGTTTTAGATAACTCAATTGATGAAGCACTTGCGGGTCACTGTAGTGATATTATAGTGAAAATTCATTTAGACGGTTCTGTTTCAGTAAGAGATGATGGCCGTGGTATACCAACAGAGTTACATCCTGAAGAAGGTGTGTCTGCGGCTGAAGTTATCATGACCGTACTGCATGCGGGTGGTAAATTTGGTGGTGAAGATTCGGGCTATAAAGTTTCTGGTGGTCTTCATGGTGTTGGTATCTCGGTAGTAAACGCACTAAGTAGTAAATTAAAGTTAAACATTCGTCGTGATGGCAAACTTTTTGAACAGTTTTATCATATTGGCGTACCTGAAGAACCCTTAAAAGTTGTTGGTGAAAGTGACCAAACGGGAACAGAAGTAAGATTTTGGCCAAGTGAAGTTACTTTTTCAGATGTATTATTTCACTACGACTTATTAGTTAAAAGAATTCGTGAATTATCATTCCTAAATTCAGGTGTTTCTATTCGTTTGATTGATGAACGTGAAGAAGGGCGAGAAGAACACTTTTGTTATGAAGGTGGTATTCAAGCTTTTGTAGATTATTTAAATACTAATAAAACCGCTGTAAATGAAGAGATTTTCTATTTTGATTTAGAAAGAGAAGACGGTATTGTGGTAGAAGTTGCCATGCAGTGGAATGATGGTTATCAAGAAAATATTCATTGTTTTACTAACAATATTCCGCAACGCGATGGTGGCACACATTTAAGTGGCTTTAGAACCGCGTTAACGAGAACACTAAATAGTTATATGGTTAAAGAAGGCCTTAATAAAACCAAAAAAGGTGGCAGTGCCGAAACTAGCGCATCGGGCGATGATGCTCGTGAAGGTTTAACCGCCGTAATTTCAGTAAAAGTGCCTGATCCCAAGTTCTCATCACAAACGAAAGATAAGTTAGTTTCTTCAGAGGTGAAAACTGCTGTAGAACAAGCAATGGGTGAAAAACTAGGCGAATATCTATTAGAAAAACCTTCAATCGCTCGTACTATTATTATGAAAATAGTTGATGCCGCTAGAGCGCGTGAAGCAGCGCGAAAAGCGCGTGAAATGACACGTCGTAAAGGTGCGTTAGATATTGCTGGTTTACCGGGTAAATTAGCGGATTGCCAAGAAAAAGATCCTGCACTTTCAGAATTATATATTGTGGAAGGGGACTCTGCTGGCGGTTCAGCCAAGCAGGGACGTAATCGTAAAAACCAAGCAATTTTACCGCTAAAAGGTAAAATTCTTAACGTAGAAAAAGCCCGTTTTGATAAAATGATTTCATCACAAGAGGTTGGCACCTTAATCACTGCACTAGGTTGTGGTATTGGTCGTGATGAATATGATCCAGAGAAATTGCGTTATCATAGCATTATCATCATGACTGATGCTGATGTCGATGGCTCGCATATCCGTACTTTGCTATTGACCTTTTTCTATCGTCAAATGCCAGAAATCATGGAACGTGGTCATATATTTATTGCTCAACCGCCTTTGTATAAAGTGAAAAAAGGTAAGCAAGAACGCTATATTAAAGATGATGATGGCCTGACCGAATACCTAACTACATTAGCACTAGATAATGCTTCTATTCATGTTAATGAAGCTGCGCCGGCTATTTCGGGATTAGCGTTAGAGCAATTAGTTAATCAATACCGCTCAACGATGGATATTATTCAACGTATCTCTAGACAGATCCCTGCGGATATCTTAGAAAAAATGGTTTATAGCCACACTATTGCTAAAGAAGATTTTGCAGATAAAAACAAAGTTGATGCTTGGGCACATAACTTAATTACTCAGCTTGATAATCAAGACGGTAATGGTTCTATTTATACGGTATCGGTTGAGCATGACAGCGAACGTAATATTTATCACCCACGTTTTAATGTTCGACAACATGGTATTGATAAAGAGTATGACTGTAGCTATGAATTTATTCAGTCGAGAGAGTTTGCGGCAATTTTATCACTGAATGAAGCCGTTAATGATTTAATGGAAGAAGGTGCCTATGTTAAGCGTGGTGAAAAAATTAAGCCAGTTGCCAGTTTTGAAGAAGCACTTAATTGGTTGATGGCAGAGTCAAAGCGTGGTCAATATATTCAGCGCTATAAAGGGCTAGGAGAAATGAACCCAGGGCAACTTTGGGAAACCACTATGGATCCTGAAACTCGCCGTATGTTACAAGTAACTATTGAAGATGCCATTGCAGCAGATCAGTTATTTACCACCTTAATGGGCGATCATGTTGAACCACGTCGTAACTTTATTGAAGAAAATGCCTTAAAAGTCTCTAATTTAGATTTTTAATAATAGCTAAGCGGTTTATCTTTTGAAGAAAAGTATTCTCGTTTGATAAAGTATACTATGCTCGGTCATCAAAACCGAGCATTTTTATATTAAAAACAGTGTGTTATTAAATCATGTTAACACTATAAACTAAAAGTGAATCGTAAACCCATGACTAGTTTCAATTGTAAAACCTTTCAAGGCCTTATCTTGCAGCTGCAAGACTATTGGTCACGTCAAGGCTGTGTCATTGTTCAGCCCTTAGATCTTGAAGTAGGGGCGGGTACATTCCACCCAATGACTTTTTTACGTTCTATTGGCCCGGAGCCAATTAGTAGCGCTTATGTGCAACCGTGCCGACGACCTACCGATGGTCGTTATGGTGAAAACCCAAACCGTTTACAGCATTACTATCAATTCCAAGTAATGCTTAAGCCATCACCTAAAAACATACAAGAGCTATATCTTAACTCTTTGAAAGAACTAGGTATTGATCCGCTAGTTCATGATATTCGTTTTGTTGAAGACAACTGGGAATCTCCAACATTAGGTGCTTGGGGTTTAGGTTGGGAAATTTGGTTGAATGGCATGGAAATCACTCAATTCACTTATTTTCAACAAGTAGGCGGTTTAGAGTGTACTCCTGTAACTGGCGAAATTACTTACGGCTTAGAACGTCTAGCCATGTACATTCAAAATGTTGATAGCATTTATGATCTTGTTTGGGCTGATGGCCCCATGGGTACCGTGTATTACGGTGATGTTTTCCATCAAAATGAAGTTGAACAATCAACTTACAACTTTGAACATGCCGATGTTGATGCTTTATTTAAGCAATTTGATCAGTGTGAAAAAGACAGTCAAAAACTTATTGAAGCAAATTTACCCTTACCTGCTTATGAGCAAGTAATGAAAGCGTCACATGCCTTTAACTTACTTGATGCCCGTCATGCTATTTCAGTTACAGAGCGTCAACGTTATATTTTACGTGTACGTAGCTTATCCAAAGCCTGTGCTGAAGCCTATTACGCAAAACGTGAAGAGTTAGGCTTTCCGCTATGTAAAAATCAAAAGGGTAAAGATCAAACACCTAAAGAATCAGCAACAAAAGGAGAAAAATAATGACGACTGAAACTCTCCTTATTGAATTAGGTACAGAAGAATTACCACCCAAGTCGCTAAAAACCTTAGCAAGGGCATTTTATGATGGCATTAAAAGCCAGTTAGATAGCCATGACTTAAGCTATGCTGATATTAAATGGTTTGCCTCACCGCGCCGTTTAGCGGTGCAGGTATTGGCATTAACGAATAAGCAAGCGGATAAAGTGGTAGAAAAACGCGGGCCAGCGATTAATGTTGCTTTTGATGAGCAAGGTCAGCCAAGCAAAGCTGCTATGGGTTGGGCGCGCTCAAACGGTATTACAGTAGAGCAAGCTGAACGTTTAACCACGCCAAAAGGCGAGTGGTTATTGCATAAAGCAACGGTTGCGGGTAAAACGATTAGTGAGCTAGTACCTGATATGGTGACTATCGCATTAAATAAATTACCTATTGCTAAACCTATGCGTTGGGGCGCTGAGCGTACGCAATTTATTCGTCCCGTGCACACCTTAACCATGTTATATGGTGAACAAATTATTGCTGGTTCCGCTTTAGGCGTTAGTTCAAGTAATCAAATACAAGGTCATCGATTCCACCATCAAGGTTTAGTAACACTTAACCATGCTGATGACTATCAAGCAGCATTAGAAAAAGCTTTTGTTAAAGTTGATTATCAAGCACGACAAGATGAAATAGTTGCTCAAATAAAAGTTGCCGCGGAAAGTATTTCAGCAGTAGCATTAATTGATGAAGATTTACTTGAAGAAGTGACGTCACTAGTTGAGTGGCCAGTAACTTTAGTTGGCACTTTTGATGAAGACTTTCTTAATGTGCCGGCAGAGCCGTTAATATACTCAATGAAAGATCATCAAAAATACTTTCCAGTAACGAATAGTGCGGGTGAGTTGGTCAACAAATTTATTTTTGTTGCCAATATAGAATCAAAAGATCCTAACCAAGTTATTTTTGGTAATGAAAAAGTTATTCGTCCACGATTAGCCGATGCTGAATTTTTCTTTAAAACTGATAAAAAGCAAACGTTAGAATCAAGACTAGCCACGCTAGAGTCAGTATTGTTTCAAAAACAACTCGGTACATTAAAAGCAAAATCAGAGCGCATTGCTGACTTAAGTAAAATTATTGCTGAGCAGCTAGGCGAAAATAGTGATGATGCTTACCGCGCCGGTTTATTAAGTAAAACCGATTTAATGTCAGACATGGTTTTAGAGTTTCCACAAGTGCAAGGCACTATGGGTAAGTACTATGCCATTAATGACGGTGAAAGTGCGGCTATAGCGCAAGCATTAGAAGATCAATACCGTCCACGTTATGCGGGTGACAGCTTACCCGAAGCCAATATAGGTTGCGCGGTTGCCATTAGTGATAAAATTGACACCTTAGTGGGTATTTTTGGTATTAATCAGCCACCAAAAGGTGATAAAGACCCCTTTGCACTACGAAGAGCCGCTATTGGTGTTATACGTATCATTATTGAAAAACAGCTTAATCTAGACCTTAGCGTGCTTATTAATGAAAGTATTAGGTTATTTGGTGGCGTTACTAGCGATAAATTATCTAATGATAATACCGCTGAGAATGTGCTCGATTTTATCATGGGGCGTTTTCGTGCTTTTTACCAAGAGCAGGGTATTGCGGTTGATGTCATTCAAGCGGTACTGGCGAAAAAACCTAGTGCACCATTAGATTTTGATAAACGCATTAAAGCCGTCAGCTTCTTTGGTGAACTACCTGAAGCGGCAACACTTGCTGCAGCCAATAAACGTGTAGGGAATATTTTAGCCAAGTTTGATGGTCAGTTGTATGATGAATTTAAAGTAGACCTAGCGACAGAGCAGGCGGAAAAAGAGTTGGCCGATATTTTTAAAAATATTAGCGCCACCGTTGCACCGTTGCTGGCTGACAAAAACTATCAAGCAGCTTTAACTGAGCTAGCACAGCTTAAAACACCTATTGATACCTTCTTTGATAGTGTCATGGTAATGAGTGATGACGAAGCGGTAAAAATTAATCGTTTAACCTTGTTAAATGAAATTCGTAATAGCTTCTTTGCCATTGCAGATATCTCCGTACTGCAATAAAAAACAGTTAAATAAGATTAGCAAAAAGGGCATAGTGATATGCCCTTTTTTGTGCCAGTATTTTCATCTCTGCAGATAATTAAATATCATAAATATCTTTGAAAAAACGATTAGCCCGTGGCAGATAATAATTATCGTAATTAAGCGAGAAGGCGATATTTATCGCTTTACCCTTTAATTCATGCCGCGGCACAAAACCGTAAACTCGCGAGTCAGCACTGTTGCGCCTATTATCGCCTAACACAAGGTAGCTTTTTTCAGGCACGGTAATGACATTAAAGCTACTGAGTTGCTTGCTCTTGTTTTTAGAAATTTTAATGGTGTGTTTAATATCACCTAAAGTTTCAATGGCAAAAATTTGTTGAGCATTTTGTTGAGAGGGATGATAGCTAACGGCCTTGCCATTGATAAATAGTGCCTCATTTTTCATTTCAATAATATCGCCGGGTAAACCTACCACACGCTTGATCAGCCTGTTATCAGCCGCCTTGGATTCAAAGACCACAATTTCACCACGTTGAGGCTCGCCCGTTGTGATAAGTGATAGTTGACTAAAAGGCAGTTTTAAATCATAGGCCATTTTATTAACTACAATTCGATCGCCTTCTTTAATGGTTGGCTGCATAGAGCCTGTAGGTACCGTATACCAATCAGCAACGGCACTTCTAAATACCGTCATGAATAAAATAAAAATAATAAATTGTTTATTGTTGCGCCACGTTTTCTTGAAAAAGCTCATTTTTTGATTCCTTGCACTAAAAAGATTTAACTATAGAGCAGTAGGCTTTGATAAAGTTCCAGACAGATATATCTGCTTACAACTAAAGCAATGGCTATGTTGTACTTAACTTGTAGGAGCGGTTTCAACCGCGAAGTTCTCGAGGATAAATCCTCTCCTACAAAAACCTTTAAATCAATGGATAACAACAATTAACGGGTACATAGCCAAAGCAATAAATATGAAGGTATTAAGGATAATACAAAAACGTTACTAGCTTTGTGCTAGATCAATTATCGAGATAGATATAGGCGTAGAGTATTAATTGAGGTTTAAGAACAACAATTGATTAATCAGGAGAAAAGCATGACGTTAGAAAAACATGATCTTCATCACGAATTTCCAGAATTTAAAAATGAAATACACCACCTTAAAATGAATGATAATCACTTTGCGCGTTTATTTACTGATTATCATAAAGTAAATCAAGAAGTGCAACGTATAGAGCAGGGTGTTGAAAATACCAGTGATGAATATATAGAGCAAAGAAAAAAACAACGGTTAAAACTAAAGGATGAACTATTTATAATGTTGAAAAAAGTAGAATTATCAGCGATATGATCAGTTTTTTTTAATCACATATAAATAAGGTTTTTCAACTACCTGTTTGGCAATAAGCTCGTGGTCCATAAAGCGACAAAAACTTGGAATGTCGCGGGTAGTTGAGGGGTCATCACATTTAACTAATAGCGTTTCACCGCTGGCTATTTTTCGTATATTTAATCGTACCATCATTACTGGCTCAGGGCAGCGTAAGCCTATTGCATCTAAAAAGTGATCTGTGGTTTGAAAAATAGTATTGCTCATAACTCAAGTTTTTATTCAGTGTTAAAAGGAGGATACCTTAGATGATGATATTGTACTTTATCTAAAAAATAATTCAGAGTAATTCAAATAATTATTGTCGCTTGGGTATATACTAGATCACAACTAAAAAGTTGAAAATATTAAAATCAATGGCTGTAAATAGACTAAAAAAACTTTTCTGGCTAGCTGTAACTTGTGTCTATAGCGTAAATCTATTGGCGAGCGAACCGCTACACTTAACCGCGAACAAAATTCAGCAGCAACAATTTATTAAAGCAGAAAAGCTAGTCGCTAATAGCCCGTCAGCTCAATATCAAACCCTATATAATCAACTTCATTACTATCCTTTGCAGCCTTATTTAGATCAACAAAAATTGTTAGTGAATATGCGCCTGTCATCAGCGGGTGAAATCGCTAAGTTTCTAACAAAATATCAAGGCACTCCCCTCGATTGGCCATTACGTAAATCATGGTTAAGGTATTTAGCTAAAAAAAAGCAAGCGCGATTATTTTTAAAATTTTATAAACCAACCCGTAATGCCAAGCTTAATTGTCATTACTTTAACTTTCAATTACATTCAGGCTTACCTGAAAGCGTAGTTTTACCGCAAGTGACTAAGTTATGGGTAGTTGGCAAATCACAAGATAAAGTGTGTGATCCTTTATTTGAGCGATGGCAGCAAGCGGGTTACCGCACTAATGATGTGATATGGCAGCGCATCGTGCTAGCAGCAGACGGTGGCAAGCACACACTTATTCCTTATCTAACAAAATTGCTTCCTACAGAGCAGCAATACTTAGCAAGCCTTTGGCACAAGGTACGCCGAGATCCTTCCCTGGTTAGTAAACTAAAGTATTTTCCAAATAACTCGGTTAGAGAAACGCAAATTTTAACCTATGGCTTAAAGCGCTTAATTTGGCGTTACCCAGACTCTGCCTTGATAAGTTATAAGAAAGCCCAACAAAAATTGACCTTTACTACGGCTCAACAAATTGAGATCACCGAAAGCTTTGCTGTGGCTTTGGCGGCAAAAAATCATCTTAAAGCGCGCGTTTGGTTAGATAAGCTGGAGCTAACATCGTTGAATAAAAATATGCTGCAATGGCGGCTGTCGCAAGCGTTAAAAAATCAAGACTGGCAACGACTAATCGTTGAGCTGAAACAATTACCGGTAAAACATAAAGATGAATTACAGTGGAAGTATTGGTATGCCCGGGCACTGATTGCGACAGGAGCAAAGCAGCGAGGGGAGTATTTACTTGCGCAACTGGCAAATGAGCGTCATTACTATGGCTTTTTAGCGGCGAGTTACCTGCAAACACCGGTGAGTTTGCAAGATAAACCGTTATCTTTTTCTTTGGCTGAAAAGCGTAACGTTATTAATAACCCTGCGGCTAAAAGAGCCTTTGAATTTTATCACTTGGGCAGGTTTGTTAGAGCTAGATCCGAGTGGAATTACTTAATGAGCCAGCTCAATAATCGGGAGCAATTAATTGCGGCTAAAGTCGCCAATGAAAATAAATGGTTCGATCGAACTATTTTTACCTTGGCAAGTGTCGGCTATTTAGATGATGTTGAGTTAAGGTTTCCTAAAGCCTTCAATAAAGAAATTAACCTCTATGCTAACGATCAAAAAATAAATCCTGCTTGGGCTTTTGCTATTGCGCGCCGAGAAAGCTCTTTTATGACCGATGCGCACTCGCCAGCAGGGGCAAAAGGCTTGATGCAATTAATGCCCAATACCGCTAAAAACTTAAAACAAGGCAAAATCAACCGAAGTTACTTACTGAATGCCAATAATAATATTGCCTTAGGGACAAAATATTTAAAAATACTATTAGATAAAAATCAAGGGAATCAGGTGCTAGCTACTGCTGCTTATAATGCCGGGCCATACAGAGTAAAACGCTGGCTTAAGGGCGTTGATCTAATGCCAGCCGATATTTGGATAGAAACAATTCCTTTTAAAGAAACTAGAAATTACGTAAAAAGTGTTTTGGCCTACCAAGAAATTTATCAGCATAATCCAGGGCAGGTTAGTCGCGTTTTTGAGCAGGTGGTTAATATGAGCATTGGCGACTAATCATGGCTGTTAATATTGCTTGTAAAAAAAACTGCACAAAGCCGCATTATGGATTTAATGGCTGCGTAGTTAGTAAATAAAGGGATGTGTTATGATGGCAAAAAAATCAAGAGAAGCATTTATGAACACCTTAACGAGTCAACTTACCAGAGAATATCCTGCACATATTGCCCAACTTCAACAGCGAACTAAGCAAGTCTTAGTGCGAGAAAATATTGAAGGTGTGGTGATACATTCAGGGCAGGAAATTAAAGCTTTTCTTGATGACAACACTTACCCTTTTAGAGTGAACCCACATTTTAAACACTGGTTACCCTTACTTGATGTACCTAATTGCTGGCTCATTATTAATGGTGAAGATAAACCCACCCTTATTTATTATCAGCCAGTTGATTTTTGGCATAAAGTTATCCCATTGTCTGAAAGTTACTGGGGGGATTTTTTCACTATAAAAGTACTTAGCCAAGCTAGCGATGTTGATAAATTACTCCCTTACGATAAAAAAGGTTTTGCTTACATTGGTAGCCATATTGAGGTGGCCAAAGCGCTAGGGTTTGAAGTGATCAATCCAGAGCCGTTACTTAACTATTTTCATTATCATCGTGCTTATAAAACCGCGTATGAACACACCTGTTTACGCCAATCAAATATTTTAGCGGTTAAAGCACATCAGGCAGCGAAACAGGCTTTCTTTAGAGGTGATACAGAGTTCGATATTCAAAATGCTTACTTGAATGCCATCGGCTATAGCTGTAATGAAACCCCTTATGGCAACATTGTTGCGTTAAATAAAAATTGCTCCATTTTGCACTATATGACGTTAGATAAAGAAGTGCCGCAAGCGCACCAATCTTTTTTAATTGATGCGGGTGCTAACTTTAATGGTTATGCGGCGGATATCACCCGCACTTATGCTTTTAAACAAGATAAATTTGCTGAGTTAATAACGCGTATGGATCAGCTGATGTTAACTGCCGTCAATGGTTTGAAGCCGGGTGTTAGTTATGCGGATTTACATATCGCCACCTATAAAGAAATTGCGCAAGTTTTAGCTGAATTTGATTTTATTAATGTCAGCGCTGATATTGCCGTTGAATCGGGCATAGTGAGTACCTTCTTTCCGCATGGTCTAGGTCATCACCTTGGTTTGCAAGTGCATGACGTGGGCGGTTTTATGGCAGATGAGCGGGGTACTCATGTTAATACACCAGACAATCATCCGTTTTTACGTACTTCAAGAGTTGTTGATGCCGGGCAAGTATTTACCATAGAGCCAGGGTTATATTTTATTGACTCATTATTACAGGATTTAAAAGAGTCAAAACATAGTGAGCAAGTGAATTGGCAGAAAGTTGATGAAATGCGCCCGTTTGGGGGGATTCGTATCGAAGATAATATTATTGTTCATCAATCTCACAATGAAAATATGACCCGTGATGCGGGTTTAGATTAGGCCACTTAATTATTCCCAATACTAAATCGTATCAAATTGCGGTTAATCAGGTTGAACACGAAACCATGGTTAATCGCAGTCGCTTTCTTTGCTATCTTTATCCGTGTGCTGGTATTGATGAAGCAAAAGGCTTTGTTAAACAATTACAAACTGAGCATCCACAAGCCAGCCATCATTGTTATGCTTTTTTAACCAAAGCAGCGGATGATAGCTTAGGCTATGGTTATTCAGATGATGGCGAACCCAGTGGCACCGCAGGAAAACCCATGTTAGCGGTATTACAAGGTGGTGGTGTTGGACAAGTTTGTGCCATAGTGGTGCGATATTTTGGTGGCACCAAGTTAGGTACGGGCGGTTTACAGCGCGCTTATGGTGACAGTGTTCGCCAAGCCTTAACCTTTTTGCAGTCAAAAACTAAAATACCTATGGCGGCGAAAACTTTAGCATGTCAATATAGCCAAGTTGATGATGTTCTACATGTAATTACTCAGGTTGAAGGGCAGATTGTTGAGCAGGAGTACTTGCAACAGGTGCAATTTAGCTTTTTGATACCGATAGCGAAATTAGCCTTGGTTGAACAAAAATTACAAACATTATCGGCGGGAGAGCTAAGGTTAAAATCTTCTGACCATTTGTAGGTTGGAATTTATTTCGACAATACCGCAGTAAATAAAATAACCAGACAAAATAATAAAACGTGCAATATAAAAATATAATAAGAATTCTTGGTTTGTTGGTGGCATTACTCAGTGTCACCATGTTGCCACCTGCCTTAGTTTCTATGGTTTATCGAGATGGCGGTGGTGTCCCGTTTTTAATGGCTTTTCTTTGGTGCATTATTACTGGATTTCTTGCTTGGTATCCCAATCGTTTCGAAAAAACAGACCTAAGAGCCCGAGAAGGTTTTTTAATTGTGGTACTTTTTTGGCTAGTTTTAGCCAGCTTTTCAGCCATCCCTTTTATTTTAATAAAAGAGCCTAATTTCACTGTTACCGACGCCTTTTTCGAATCGTTCTCTGGTTTAACCACAACAGGGGCAACTATTTTAAACAATATTGAAGGCTTACCTCATGCGGTTTTATGGTATCGCCAGCAATTGCAGTGGTTAGGTGGTATGGGGATTATTGTTTTAGCGGTAGCTGTACTGCCTATGCTTGGCATTGGGGGCATGCAGTTATATCGTGCGGAAACGCCGGGACCCGTTAAAGACTCTAAAATGACCCCGCGCATCGCCGATACAGCGAAGCATTTATGGTACATTTATTTATCCCTAACCATTGCCTGTGCAACGGCATATTGGTTTGCTGGCATGTCTGTTTTTGACGCAATATGTCACTCTTTTTCAACGATAGCCATTGGTGGCTTTTCAACTCATGATGCCAGCATGGGCTATTTTAATAGCCCAACCATTAACCTTGTTTGTGTGTTTTTCTTAGTGATCGCTGGCGTTAACTTTGCTTTGCATTACGCAGTAGTACAAAGTAAATCACTTAAAAATTATTTTTATGATCCTGAGTTTAAAGTTTTTATTGCCATTCAAGTGGTATTAACCTTAATCTGTTTTAGCGTTTTAATGACCTCAGGTACCTATCAAGATGCCGATAAAGCATTTGATCAGGCGCTATTTCAATCCGTATCTATCAGTACTACCGCAGGTTTTGCCACCACATCTTTTGCTGATTGGCCAACGCTATTACCCGTATTATTAATTTTTTCAAGCTTTATTGGCGGTTGTGCTGGCAGCACTGGCGGTGGCATGAAGGTAGTGCGAGTGTTGTTGCTCTATTTACAAGGTTTACGTGAATTAAATAAACTTGTTCATCCGAAAGCGGTTTTTAGTATTAAAATGGGTAAGAAGGTCTTGCCCGATCGCGTTGTTGAAGCGGTTTGGGGCTTTTTCTCTGCTTATGCAGCGGTTTTTGTTATTTGTATGTTGTTATTACTAGCAACAGGGATGGACGATATTACCGCCTTCACAGCTGTTGCTGCATGTATCAATAATTTAGGCCCAGGGTTGGGCGAAGTTGCGGCTAATTTTTCTGCTATTGGCGATACCAGTAAATGGATACTTATTATGGCTATGCTCTTTGGTCGTTTAGAAATATTCACTTTATTGGTGCTATTCACCCCAGCGTTTTGGCGTATTTGATCTGAGCGGGTTTAATTCTCTGCCGCTTACGGCGCATTATAGCTCTAGTACATCAAGTTGGCAGCATATATGCTGACCTACATTTAGCTCACAATAGACCTCTCTTCGAGAAGCCTTGGCGCGAGATTGTCAATACGAGCACTTTATTGCTAAAAGTAAATGGCACTCACTTGGAATAATTTTTCAACGTCGCAGATATAGCGCTTATTGACCAAGAAGAGAATAACGTGATCTTCTTCTCTTACCAGTGTGTTGGAGTGAGCTACTAATACTTCTGTGCCTCTAACTATGGCGCCAATAGTGGTACCCGGTGGAAGTTTAATGTTTTTGATGGCTCGACCGACTACTCGTGATGATTTTTCATCACCCTTGGCAACAATTTCAATAGCCTCAGCAGCGCCGCCGCGTAAACTATAAACATTATCTATTGTGCCTCGTCTAACGTGAGTTAATAATGCCGAAATAGTAGCTTGCTGCGGTGATATGGCAATATCGATTGCACCACCGTGTACCAGTTCAATGTAGGCATCACGCTGAATAAGTACCATGGTTTTGCGCACACCAAGTTTTTTAGCTAACAATGACGACATGATATTGGCTTCATCGTCATTCGTTACCGCAATAAAGACATCAAATTGCTCGATGTTTTCTTCAGTTAATAGTTCTATATCAGAAGAGTCACCATTAAAAACTATGGTGTGATTTAATTCAGAGGTAAGTTGTGCAGCGCGCTTAGCTGAGCGCTCAATTAATTTTACTTGATGATTCCCTTCTAAAATACGCGCAAGGCCAGCACCTATATTACCACCGCCCACTATCATAATACGCTTATATGCAGGTTCAAGCTTCTGTAACTCATTCATTACTGCACGTATATGAATGCTTGCGGCAATAAAAAACACTTCATCATCCGCTTCAATGACTGTGGTGCCAAGAGGGCGAATAGGTTTACCATTGCGATAGATTGCGGCAACGCGCGTATCAACATTAGGAATGTGATCTCTTAGGGTTGATAGTGCATGCCCAACGAGTAAACCACCATAATAAGCTTTTACCGCCACTAGGCTTACTTTGCCTTGCGCAAACTCTAATACTTGTAATGCGCCAGGGTAGTCAATTAAACGAGCGATATCACGGGTAACTAATTCTTCAGGGGCAATAACGTGATCAACAGGAATATGATTTTTATGAAATAATTGCTTAGAGTACTGTAATACTTGGTTGGAGCGAATACGGGCAATTTTTTTATGAGTGTTAAATAAGGAAGAACAAATTTGGCAGGTAATCATATTGGTGGCATCGTCAGAAGTAACCGCAATAACCATGTCGGCATCTTCACCGCCAGCATTTTTTAATACTTCGGGGTGGCAACCTTGGCCAGTAACAACTTGCAGATCCATTCTGTCTTGTAATTCACGAAGCTTTTCTCCGTCAACATCAACAACAGATATTTCGTTATTTTCACCAACAAGATTTTCCGCTAAAGTGCCGCCAACTTGACCGGCACCAACTATAATTATTTTCATTTGTTATTTTTTTTCTCATTAATCGGGAATAAACTCCCAGCTACATTGTTTTTAACAGCTTAGCGTAATAAAAACCATCCATATTTTTCTCGCCGGGCAGTAGCTGCCAACCGATAACATCACTATTTGTTGTTTCTTCACAATCAATACTAACTAATTTGGCATCAACATTGTTTTCAATAAAGTGCTTTATTTGTGCGCTATTTTCTTGAGGTAAAATACTACAGGTTGCATAAAGTAAAGTACCACCGGGTTTAAGCAAAGACCATGTTTCTTTTAAAATTTGCTGTTGTAGTATCACTAAAGCGTCAATGTCGCTGGCTTTACGTAGCCATTTTATATCAGGGTGGCGGCGAATAACGCCTGTGCCAGAGCATGGCGCATCTAATAAAATGCGATCAAAAAGTTGCCCTTGCCACCATGTTGTTGAGTCGGCAGCATCGGCGGCAATAACCTTAGCCGTTAAGCCTAAACGAGTAAGGTTTTCTTCCACCCGTAGTAATCGGCTTGCTTCAACATCAATAGCGGTCATTGAGGCAATATCAGGGGTTTGCTCTAATATATGGCAGGTTTTGCCGCCAGGAGCTGCACAGCAATCAAGCACTATGTCATCACGTTGGCAATTTAATAATCGCGCTGCTTGTTGGGCTGCGCCATCTTGCACCGATACCCAACCTTGCTCAAAACCGGGTAATTTAGCGACGTCAGTAGGGCGCGTTAATTCAATGGCTTGGCTTAAAGGCTCAATACTATTAATTGATATGCCTGCGGCAACAAGTTGCTTTTGATAATCAGCACTGGTGTGATGTTGCTGATTTGCTCTTAGCCACATTGGCGGTTTTTGTTGGTTGGCGGTAAGTATTTGTTGCCACTGCTGGGGGTAGCCTTGCTGTACTTGTTTAATAAACCAGCTGGGATGATTATATTGTATTGAAATAGGCGCAACCGAAACAGGCGTTGCTGTTTGTGAGTTATTTATCACTGCTTCTTGAGTACGAACAAAATTTCGTAATACGCCGTTTAGTAACGCTTTCATCTGGCTATTTTTAAGTGCGCTAGTCGCTGCAACGGTTTCACTGACCGCCGCATGATCGGGAATACGCATATATTTTACTTGGTAAACCCCCACTAATAACAAAAAGTGAAAGACTCTTTGCTTACCCGTTAAAGGTTTTTTCATCAAACCTCGAACATCATGTTCTAATTCAGGTAAATAACGTAATACGCCATAACAAATTTCTTGCAGCAAGCCTTTATCTTTAGCGCTGGCCTTCTCTTGCTGTTTAGGTAATTCATCTCCTAAACTGCGCCCTTTATCAATGACACCATAACAACACTTAGCGGCAAGCGCGCGAATATTGACAGGCTTTTGTTTATTTACTTGCGGGGCTGAAGTTGTCATCTAGTTTACTAAACCGTTAATGTTGCTGCCGACTTTAAACCAATCGGCGCGGCCATTTAAAACATCCTGCACGGGTAAGGCTTTTTTATTGGGTAATTGTAAAATTTCTAAACAAATTGCGCCTGTAATGGTAGCAACGACAATGCCGTTTTTATCGGCAGAGAGAATGGTTCCCGTAGTTTTAGTCGTTGCTATGTTTTGCACTGAGGCTTGCCAAACACGAATTCTATGTTGTTTGGCTTTTTCTGTGTTTTCAGCCGAGCTTTCTGTAAAGGTGAATTGTGTGACTGGCCAAGGAATGTAAGCGCGAATTTTTCTATCTAATTCAGCGGCGGTTAATTGCCAGTCTAATTCAGCAGCAGCTTTATCTAGTTTGTGAGCATAAGTGGCTAAATCATCATTTTGACGAATAGCTTTATGCTCGTTGCTGGCCATTAACGCTAAGGTGTCAATTAAAGCCTTAGGGCCTAGTTGGGCAAGTTTCTCGTAAAGGCTGGCGCTAGTGTCGGTATTTTCAATAGCGCATTCAGCAGTTAAGATCATAGCACCAGTATCAAGGCCTTTATCCATTTGCATGATAGTAACACCTGTTTTCTCATCGCCTGCTTCTAGTGAGCGTTGAATAGGTGCCGCACCACGCCACTTAGGTAATAGTGAACCGTGCACATTAATACAGCCTAAACGAGGCGCTATTAATATGGCTTCAGGTAAAAGTAAACCATAAGCCACCACTACCATAACATCTGCATTGTATTGCGCTAATTGCTGCTGAGCATTAATCTCTTTAAAGTTAACGGGTTGCTTAACTGCTAAATTGTGCTCAAGAGCTAATAACTTAGTCGCGCAAGCCGTTAATTTTTTACCACGGCCAGCAGGTTTATCAGGCGGACAATAAACGGCAACAATATTATGTTCACTATTAATGAGTGCCGCTAAGTGCTGGGCGGCAAAATCGGGTGTGCCAGCAAAAATGATATTTAATGGTTTTGACAAAAGGATTATCCTAAAAGTGAAAGCTAAGTGTTGGCTTTATCTAAGCGCGCTTCTTTTTCAAGTTTGGCTTTAATGCGTTGACGTTTAAGCGGTGATAAATAGTCAACAAACAAAATACCATTTAAGTGATCAAGCTCGTGTTGAATACAAATACTGAGTAGCTCTTCACCATCTAGGGTGAACTCTTTACCGTCTCTGTCTAACGCTTTTACTGTGCAGCTTGTGTGGCGATTTACTTTGGCATAAGTACCGGGTACTGATAAGCAGCCTTCTTCATTGATTAAAAATTCTTCGCTTTTATTAATGATTTCAGGATTGATAAGAACGATAGGTTGGTCGCCATTTTCAGAGACATCAATGACAACAATACGCTGATGAATATCAACCTGCGTTGCAGCCAAGCCAACACCTTTTTCTTCATACATGGTTGCTAGCATGTCATCTATAATAGTTGAGGTTGTTGCTGTAATTTCACTTACAGGGCTAGCCTTTGTTTTTAAACGAGGATCTGGAAAACGTAATACAGTTAAAATAGTCATAATCTTATAAATGTTGGATAAAAGAATTAGCGATAATTCTTTTAGAGTGTTATGTTTATTATTATAGCAACTAATATTGCTGCATTTCTATATATGCATGAAAAACGCATGAAAAACCACAATTTCAATTTAGGTAATAATTTAGGAAATAAAGGAACGAGCCAGATGCTAAAAAAAATACTGTTAACACTTTCCTTGTTTGCATGCTCTTTAATTGTATTGGCTGAGCAACTAAAAATTAATGATGATGCGCCTAAAACCTACGTGGTGACAAAGGGCGACACCCTTTGGGATATATCGGCTATTTTTTTAGAGCAACCTTGGTTATGGCCTAAGTTATGGCGCTTAAACCCTGAAATTAACAATCCCCATTTAATTTATCCTGGCGACGTATTAACACTGGTTTTTGACGAACAAGGTGAACCCATGTTGGTGGTTGAACCGATTAAAGTGAAACCTAGCTATAAATGGTCACCTAAAATTCGTCAACAAGATAAAAACGATTCAGCCATTAGGTTATTACCATTAGAAGTGATTGCGCCATTTATCAAATATGATCATTTGTTTAGTGCCGAACAGCTTGAACAGCTACCTTATGTGATTGGTAGTGATGAAGGTTATCGCTCTAGTATTACTGGTTTTAAAGTTTATGTTAATAAAGATCTGGATTTAGCAAAAACCTATGCTATTTATAATAAAGGTGAAGAAATAATAGATCCTGAAACTGAGGAGTCACTAGGTTTTTATGTTGATTTAGTGGCTACTGCCCAAGCGTTACGTGCGGGGAATATGAGCGATAATGAACCTGCGACCTTGAAAGTTAATACCGCTAAACGTGAAATTCGCTCAGGTGATTATGTTGTGCCTGTGTATGAAGGGCAGATGTTACCGTCTATTTTTTCTATGAAAGCCGTTGGTAAGGAATTTCGAGGGGCTATCGTTAAAGCGGCCAGTGATGGTCGTGAATTTAGTAAGTTAGAAGTTGTGATGATTAACCGTGGTTTTGACGATAAAGTGGCCGTTGGCGATGTTATGGCAATAAAACGTTTAAGCCCAGGTGTGGTTGAAACGAGCACAGGCCCTAAATATACCCACGAAGCACCTCGCTGGGATCGTATGTTAGCGACAGATGGTTCAGATTATAAAATGCCAGAAGAGTCGTTAGGGGAGTTAATGGTCTTTAAAGTGTATCAAGAGGCGAGCATGGCATTAATTTTACGCACAGAAAAACCTGCTAGATTACTGGATATCGTCACTGCCCCAGAATAACTCTTATTTAAAACTTGTGCTTAAGGAGGAGACAAGTGAAAAAAAGCAATGTGCATTATTGGCTAGCACTGAAACTTATACCTCGGTTAGCCGTTCATAAAAAATTAGCGCTTGTTGACTCTTATGGGTTAACGGCGCTTTTTTCTTTATCGCAAAATTCTGTAACTGTTTTAACCTCGGCAAATAATTTAACCGTTAAGCAGTTATCCGCATTTCATCAACCTGACTGGTCTTTTATTGACGATGTTATTACGGCAAGTGAAGCTTGCGGTAGCAAAGTGATCACTTTTGATAATGACCTATATCCTAAATTATTAAAGCAAATTTACGATCCTCCTTTAGTGCTATTTGTTAAAGGTAATGCGCAATTATTAGATACAATGCAAATAGCTATTGTTGGCAGCCGTGCAGCTAGTGTTAATGGCCGAGAGGCAGCATTTGATATCGCACAACAATTGGCAGGGCAAGGCTTAGTCATTACTAGCGGCTTAGCATTAGGTATAGATGCAGCAGCGCATAAAGGGGCACTAACGACTACAACAGGCACCATAGCCGTAGTAGCCACAGGGTTAGATAAAGTCTATCCAGCAAGGCATAAGCCACTCGCTAAACAAATAGAAGCTAACCAAGGTGCTATTGTCAGCGAGTTTTTACCGGGTACATCGCCTAAAGCAGGGCATTTTCCGAAACGAAATCGCATTATTAGCGGTCTAAGTAAAGGAGTACTAGTGGTTGAGGCGGCGCTTAAAAGCGGCTCGTTAATTACCGCTCGTTGTGCTTTAGAGCAAAATAGAGAGGTATTTTCTGTTCCCGGGGGTATTAATAACCCTCAAACAAAAGGCTGTCACTGGTTAATTAAACAAGGCGCTAAACTTGTAGAAGATGCCGCCGATATAATAGAGGAGTTAAGTATGGCTGAGCAGGGAGCCCTACACTTAGAACAGGTACAACAATCATTTGTTGATAACCCAGCAATAAAAGCGGGAAAAAATTTAAATAATGACTTGTGCAATGATGTATTGTTGGCTAGTGTGGGATTTGAAATTACGCCCGTTGACAAAGTAGTTTCCCGTAGTGAGCTTCCCATAGAGGAAGTATTAACTCGGCTAACAATGTTAGAACTTAGTGGTCTGGTAGCTGCAGTACCAGGAGGTTATCTTAGATTACCTTAAATAATTCTCATCGATATAAGGGGTTAGTGATGTTTGATATCTTAATGTATCTTTTTGAAAATTATATTCATAGTGAAGCCGAAGTGATGGTTGATCATGATATTTTAACTGATGAGTTAACCCGTGCAGGTTTTCATCAGGATGAAATTTATAAAGCATTAAATTGGCTAGAAAAACTTGCCGCTCTACAAGACACCGATGCTTATCCTTATCTAACGCGTGTTGGTAACCAATCTTTTCGCATATACACAGATGAAGAAATGCAACTGCTTGATACCGAAAGTAGAGGCTTCATCTTATTCTTAGAGCAAGTTAATGTGCTTGACTTTAGCACCCGTGAGATGGTGATAGACCGAGTGATGGAGCTTGATACTAAGCATTTTTCTATGGATGATTTGAAATGGGTGATCTTAATGGTACTTTTTAATATGCCTGGCCAAGAAAACGCTTATTCTCAAATGGAAGACCTTGTTTTTGATGAGCAAGAAGGCCCTTTACATTAAGTTTTAACGGCTTACTCTGGTTTTTTTAGCTCAAGTTGTGGCATAATATGTCACAACTTTAACCGCAATGTTTTGTTCAGCAAATGCCTAACTCGCCTGACTCTAATAAAAGCAAACCACTGTTTTCTCGTCATGAGCATGCCCTTGAAAAAGCGTATGAAATTTGTCCTGACTGTGGCTCAGAGCTAACCATAAAACGCGGTAAGGCAGGGGCTTTTTTTAGCTGCTCTAATTATCCCAATTGCCAATACACCCGATCTGTTGTTGAACACGAACGTGTAGAAGATACTATTTTGCCAGGTAGCGAATGCCCTTTATGTGGCGAAGAGCTCGCGGTAAAAAAAGGCCGCTACGGCATGTTTATTGGTTGTACTAATTATCCTCAGTGTCATCATATAGAAGAAAATCAACAACATGAAGAACTTGGCGTTACTTGTCCTTCTTGTAAAAGCAAGGGTAAAATTGGTGAATTAAAAGAAAAAACCAATCGCTTTGGCAAAACCTTTTATTCCTGTGATCAGTACCCAAAATGTAAATATGTTTTGAATCATCAACCTGTCGAACAAACATGCCCTCAATGTCAATGGCCAGTATTGATTAAACGCACCATGGCAAGTGGTGAAGTCTTAAGCTGCCCACAAAAGCAATGTAGCTATAAAGAAAAAACGCTATAATCCATGTAAACAAAATTTAACCCGTATTTAATTTTAAACCTTTTCATTCAACCTTAAGTAAGAGAAATATTATGACATCAGCATTTGTTGCTATTTTAATGGGATCAGATTCAGATCTACCTGTAATGCAAGCCACCATTGATATTCTAAAGCAGTTTGATATTACTCATGAAGTGCGCGTACGTTCGGCTCATAGAACACCTGATGCGGCTAAAGCGTATGTTAAAGATGCAGAAGAGCGTGGTTGTAAAGTATTTATTTGTGCTGCCGGCCTCGCAGCTCATTTAGCGGGTGCCGTTGCCGGTATGACAACACGTCCAGTGATTGGTGTACCCGTTGATTGTGGGCCACTGCAAGGCCATGATGCGTTACTTTCAACGGTAATGATGCCTGGCGGTATTCCAGTGGCCACCGTGGCTATTGGTAAAGCAGGCGCTAAAAATGCAGGCTACTTAGCTGCGCAAATTTTAGGTATCGCAGATCAATCTATGGCGGATAAAGTAAAAGCCGAACGCGTGGCAAATGCGGAAGCATTATTAGCCAAAGATGCTGCTATGCAAGCAAAATTAGGCTAAGAAAACTTGTCAACAACCTTAAATTCCATAATTAACCATGTCGCAACGGTATTTCAGCAGGGAGGCATTATTGCTTACCCGACTGAGGCGGTTTTTGGTTTAGGTTGTGATCCTGACAATAACTCAGCAATTAATAAATTGCTGAGTTTAAAACAACGCTCTGTTGATAAAGGCTTGATCCTTTTGGCCAGTAATTATAGTCAGTTGCAGCCCTATATTGATGAGTTAGCAATTACTGAGCAACAAAAGTCGATAATATTATCTCGCTGGCCAAGTGCGATAACACAAGTTTTACCCGCTAATAAAAATATCTCACCGCTACTTTCTGGAGCCTTTGACACTATAGCGGTAAGAGTTACCTCGCACCCTGATGTTATTGCATTATGTGAAAAAACAGGGAAAGCTATTATCTCTACCAGTGCAAACCTTTCAGGAAAACCCTCAGCAACTACGTGGGAAATGGTATTACATCAATTTCCAACACAGCTAGATTACTTAATGAAGACCAAAACGCTAGGGCGTGCTAGTCCCTCTACCATTATTGATGGTATTACCAGTAAAGTATTAAGAGTGTAGCCCATTCATGTTGAAAAGTTATGCACTCTAGTCTGCTCTAGAAAAACAAAATTTTTTAATATATGTCACATAAACATTGTTTTTTAAGTGTTATTTCTCTTATCAACACTGGAAAGTTTGATCGAGATCAATGATTGAAATTTAAGTAATTACTCAGCTTATAAAACTTGCGCTAAATCAAGTTCTATAAAAGCAGCAAGACTATCATATCCCTAATTTAATTAAGGATATGACTCATGAAAAAAACATTACTTACTATCGCGTTACTCTCTAGCTTTTCTACCGTCGCTCTAGCAAATCAAGCTGGCGATATCTTAATTCGTGGCGGTGCAACATCAGTAAACCCTGATAGCGGTCAATCTGTTGTTGCACTTAATGGTACCGCAACACCTTTATCTTTATCTGTAGATGATAATACGCAATTAGGTCTAAATTTTGTGTATTTCTTTGATAGTAATTGGGCAATAGAATTATTAGCGGCAACACCATTTACTCATGATGTTACTTTACATGATCCTCAAGGGGTAACAGATAGTATCTATGGTATAGATTTAAATGGTGCAAAACTTGCGGAAGTAACACAATTACCACCAACATTGAGTGCATTATATTATTTTGATACAGGCACAGCGCTTAAACCTTATGTTGGTATAGGTGTTAATTATACAATCTTTTTTGATGAAGAGTTTACAACAACTCCAAAAGCAGCAGGCTTTAGTAATCTTGAGCTAGATGGTTCGTGGGGTTATTCTGTACAAGTTGGTGCAGACTATGAAATTGACAAAAACTGGTCAGTTAATGTTTCAGCTCGTTATATAAATATCGAAACTGATGCTACTTTTGATATAGAAAATTCACTTGGTGTTCCTGGTGGGCTAGTAGGTAAGGGCAGTTCATCTGTTGATGTTAATCCTATGGTTTACTCAGTAATGTTGGGTTATAAGTTCTAATACAACTTAAAAGTATAAACCATAATAAAAAGCAGTAATTCGTTACTGCTTTTTTATGTTCTTAAAATCATAATTCGGTTACGCTATTGGCATTATTTTCGCTATGGCACCTTTTCATGGATCAATATCGCGTTTTCGGCAACCCCATTAAACAGTCACGCTCACCTTTTATTCATCAGTCTTTTGCACAAACTACAAAACAAACGCTTAATTATGAAACCAGCTTGGTTGAACTTGACGGTTTTACTGCAGCGGTGAAGCAGTTTATTCACCAAGGAGGCAAGGGCGCTAATGTTACGGTTCCTTTTAAAGAGCAGGCGCTTGAGATATCGCATGAGCTATCTGAACGTGCACGCTTAGCTGGGGCAGTAAACACCTTAAGTTTTAATAATGGCAAAATAGTTGGCGATAACACCGATGGTGAAGGTTTAGTACAAGACTTACTGCGTAATAATGTGCCATTAAAAAACAGTCGAATATTATTACTTGGTGCAGGAGGTGCTGCCAAAGGTGTGATCTTACCTTTACTAGCCCAAAACCCCACGAGTATTGTGATAGCCAACCGTACGGTGAGTAAAGCAGAAGCGCTTATTGAACAATTCAATGATGACAGACTAACCGCCTGTAGTTTCGAGCAAACATCAGCAGCAAGTTATGACGTAATAATCAATGCAACCTCAGCGAGTTTATCGGGTAAGTTACCGGCAATAGCGGGCTCAACTGTTTCAGAAAACACCGTTTGCTATGATATGGTTTACGGTAAAGAACTAACGCCATTTTTAAACTGGGCAAAATCACAAGGTGCGACTAAAGTTATTGATGGCATAGGCATGTTAGTAGGGCAGGCTGCGGTAAGTTTCAATATTTGGCGCGGTCTTAAGCTAGAAAAGCCAGAAGTAGAAGCGGTTATCGAACAACTGAAATTGTCACTTGCTCAGGAGTAACCTTTGAACCAAGCCATTTTGTTTAATGATGATTTAATCTTTGATGAACAGCAAGACGCATGGCGTTTTACTGCTTTACTGTCAGGACAACTTATAACTATTTACTTTCACTCAATACAGTTAAAAGTATTAGGGGAAATAGATAGTTGTACTAAGTTTGATTTAGAAGAAGTCGTAGAGCTCTGGCTCGAAAAAAACGAGCCAGAGGGAGATGCTATTCATATCAATATGCGCTAATAACTAGATTACAGATTCTGTTTTACAAAAATGAGTTATTTTTAGTTAACTTCAGCAAGGTAATCATTTTTTAAATCAACATAGTTTAATGCCGACTGTTTAAGGAACGTTGCTTCACTTTCTTTTAATAGTCGTATTTTTTTTACTGGGTTACCAACATATAGATAGCCACTAACTAAGGTTTTATTGGGGGGAACTAAACTACCTGCACCAATAAAAACATCATCCTCAATAACTGCCCCATCCATAATAATGGCGCCCATACCCACTAAAATGCGATCGCCTAGTCTACAACCATGCAACATGCACTTATGTCCGACAGTCACATCCGCACCAATTATTAATGGATTACCCTTGGGGTTATGCTTACTTTTGCGAGTAACATGCAACACGGTTCCATCTTGAATATTAGTACGGGCACCGATCGAAATGGTATTTACGTCGCCGCGAGCAGCAACTAAAGGCCAAATGCTAACATCATCAGCTAAAGATATATCGCCAACGATGACAGCAGATTGATCAATATAGTTGCTATTATTTACGGTAGGGGAAATTCCCATATAGGTACGTAGGTTATTCGTTGTTTTATTGTTACTCATAAAGGCTATTTGGTAGGTACCATCTCTTAAAAGGTCATTGATGTAGATAAAAATAACATAAAAGCAAGAATGTGTACTAAATAATATCGCTTAAATAAAACAAGGTATATGCTGCAATCGTTAAAAACAGTATTAAGGATTAATCAAAAATAAAGCAGGTTGATGATATAAACGCCAACAAATATAAGGGTTGTATGAATATCGAACATTTAAAAAGAAAAGTGAAGTTTTTATGAAATAAGGGTTGACCCACCCAAAGAAATCTATACAATGCGCTCCAGTTCCAAGGGGTTCAGCAAAAAAGCTTAACCAACTGGATGTTTTGATAAGTTATCTGCTTTCATTTACTGATAAATAGTTAACTTAACGTTTTAAAGTTCATGTTTAAGAGTTTGTAAAAACTTTTAAAAAAGATTCAAAAAAACGTTGACATCAAAACTCGGAAGCGTATGATACGCATCCTGCTTCGGGGCAACGGCAACGTTAACCAAGAGCACAAAGACTTTTTTAAAGGTATAAACGAATGCGATTTATGCCTATCTTCTTTAGAAGATCTCTTTAACAATTAGTTATCATGCAATTTGTGTGAATACTCACATTAACTTGTTTTTACATAGTTAGCTCTGCTAACAAAAAACG